>JAEIGA010014583.1_pt1 | contig 11959 bp, 17 predicted proteins | sample 9270691 | NCBI WGS metagenome assembly JAEIGA01 (sample SAMN17057246, study PRJNA624740) | gut metagenome | biome: biome; isolation source: fecal sample | host: Bos grunniens | place: China: Xizang | collected 2019
CGAACTGGAGGACCGCGTTCCCGACTCCCATCACCCCCTGCACGATCTTCTGGAAGATGTTGCTCCCTGCGAAGAATTCCGAGGCCTTCCCGATGAGGTCGGAAACGATGTCCACGATGTTCTCCAGGACACCCTGGAAGAAGTCCATCACCGGCTTGAGGGAGTCCATCACGGTCTTGATGGACTTCATGGCGTTGTCGTTCTCCTTCAACTCCCCGGCTATCTTCGCCAGAAGCGGAGCCAGGAGGCCGATGATGCCGATAATCGGGTGACTGCTCATCAGGCCCATCGTCCCCTCGATGTCACGCAGCGGTCCCTTTACCTTGTCCAGTCCGGACGGGAGGTCCTTGATGACATCCTTCAGGGCCTTTGATGTCTGGTTGAAGTAATCGCCGACATTGCGCTGGAAGTTCCCGCGCATCGCGTCCATCTCCTTAAGCTGGTCGTTGATCGCCTTGATCTGCGCCCCGATTTGCGCCCGTTCCGCTTCGTCGGAAGTCGCACGGAACGCCCGCGTCAATGCGGCCATCTGGTTGACGAGCGCGTTGTACGATTTCCCTTCCTTGTCTATCGAGGTCCGCAAATCTTCCATCGATGCGGTCGTGCCGTTCATCGCGCTCCGCAGCAGGTTCTGGCCCTGGATGACTTCGTTCAGCTGCTGCCGGTATTCCTTGCTCCCGAGGTTCAGGGTTGCGAGGTTGTCCTTCGCTTCCTTTATCTTCTTCTTCAGGTCCTCCAGATTCGCGACCGCATCCATGGTCACGATCTCGACCTTCACTTGTCCTTCTGCCATAGTCTTACAAGGTTGTGTAGTTGGTTAAATCCTGCACCTTCACGAACTCGCACTTCGTGCATCCGGAGGTCGTGAGGGAGTGGTCGATGATGCGGTTCAAGGCCCACAACGCCCCGTCAAACGCATAGAACTGCCGGAGCAGGTTCTCGTTCACCTGGAAGCCGCGGAGGTCCACATAGGCCGTTACGACCGCGCTGTCGTCATCGTAGCGGTCCGCGATGTACTTCTTCCAGTACTGCTCGAAGACGGACGATCCGGTGGTGAATGTCACGCCCGGAAGCATAGCCTCGGCGGGTGCGCCGAAGTCCAGGGACCAGGAGACCGCGGTGCCTGCCATGATGTAACGGGCGAACTGCGGCATCTTCGTCACCTTCCAACCCGCATCGTAGTCGCAGTAACCGGGCATCCAGCAGGGGTTGTTCCCGTTCAAGGCGAGCATCTCCCGCGTATCGTCCGAAAGGGTCACATGGCCGGAAGCCGGTGCCGCCATCCCCTTGAAGAAGACGAGGGTGTCGCGCTCGTCCAGGTGCGCGTTCTCCGCTCCGTGGACCTGGATCTTCCCCCAGTCATCGTGCATGGGGTTCGTGGGGTTGTTCCATGTCATTACGACCGTGTTCGGGAGGTCGATGTCGAAGTCCTTCGATTCTCCGGACTTGTAGAGTGTGAACTTCCCACCGGATAGCAGTATGGACGGCATGGGAGCACCCGCCAGGGCAAGGTCGCAGAAATACTTGCTGGTCTCCATCACCTCGCAGAGGTTCCCGAAGACGATCCCGTCCGTGAGCCTCCGCTCGTCCGCGTCGAATTCGTAGCCGGTGTTCACCCTGAACTGGCCGTAGGGCCGCGAGTATTTCGTCGCGTAGTACTCTGCAAAGTCTCCCTTCACATCGTTCCCGAAAAGATACCAGCGGGCATCGAACGAGAACGGCTTCTTGGTCACGCCCTTCCCCCGGTCGATGCGCCCGTTGATGTCCACCACCGTGGAGGAATAAAGGTCGGCCCTTTGGATGAGGTCCACGACCTTCTCGTCCTTGTGGACCACGATCTGGATGCCGAATGTCTTGCAGTAGGAAAGCAAGTAGTCCGCGGGTGTCTTGGACGATTCGAGCAGGGCGGCCTGCGTGATGGATGCACCCGTGCGGACCGTTTCGGACGCGACCGCAGAGTACCAGAGTATGCAGTTGTCGTAGTCCTTGTTGAATCCGGTCACGCCCTCGGCCGTGTTATAGTCATAGGTTCCGAGGGGGAAGACTTGCATCGGGTCGGAAGAGGCACGGAGATGGCCCCAGCACATCGCCTTCGGGGTGACCGTCACCTCTATCTTCGCCGCCCCGTATTCCTGGATGTTGAATGTGGGGTGATAGGCCACCCCGTCCTTTATGAAATCCCCGTCGATGTAGTCGAACACATCATCCATCTGGACCATATACTCCGGTGCTTGCATCGTGGAGACACGGTAGACGATCGTATTGATGGCGATGTCGTTGGAATCCTTCACCACCACCTGGATTTCGAGGTAGTTCAGGTAGAATCCGGGGGAATCGTCCGGAGACATACCCGCGGCCCAGTCATCCTCGCAATGCATCTGGAACTGCGTGTAGGGAGTGAGGGCGTTGTCCAGGACCGTCTCGAATGCGAGCTGGAGGTTCAGGTTGTACAACTTTGAAAGGTTCCCGCCTCCCGGGATGGTAACGACCGAGGGCCAGGCGTTCACATCACCGCTCGCGGAATCGATGTCGATGTTCAGGTCGTTGAGCATCGGGAGGGTGAGCCAGGTCTTGCTCCAGTACGGGTTCCCGGAATCGAAGAACACGGGGTCCTGGTTGACCGTCCAGCCGCCGTTATTGGCCGGGTCGCAGATCGCGTCGATGACCGCCTTCATCCGGATGACCGGCTTCTGCAAGTAGGAGCGGTAGTCCTTCGCCTCGTTGCCCGTCACCTTCTCCGGGAGGGTCACCAGGGCGAAGCCGTCCTTCGCGGTGTACTCGCCCTGCGCGGTCGGAAGTCCCGCGGTCGCGGCCTTCACGATGGCCTTGTTCGCATCGAACGGTGACGGAGGGAGGCCCATGTAGCACGGCATGAAGTTCACGATGTCGTACTTCGTCAGGGCGTTCCCGTTGTCCAGTCTCGTACACGCCTTGCTCACCGTGTCGCGGTCGATGGTGAAGTCCAGGGTCTCGCCGAAGTCCAGGTCCGCGAGGGTCAGCTTGTCCCCGCCGGCATCGTAGGAAAGGCCGTAGAGGAACGAACCGAGACCGCCGTATAGGGTCACCTTGTATTCGTGCTTCCTTCGCGTGGTGACGATTTCGTCCAGCTTTAAATAACCGCTTTCCAGGATCTCCTGCGCCTCGTTGTAGATGACGAACGAGGTCTTCCTGCACGGGTCGAAGTACGGCCCGGTGTATGGGCTTCCGTACTGGGTGAGCCGGTCGTTCCGGTAGATGTGGCCGAAGATCTCGTCGTTCTGCGGTGTCCCCTTCAGGGTGATCTGCTTCGAGAAGGAATTCCGCACCACGGTGGGGTTGGAAAGGTCCTCGGCGGTGTAGTTCAAAAGGAGGAACGCGCCATCGTCCAGATCGGCGCGGATGCCCTCGATGTAAAGCCTCACCTTGTTCCTCATCTCCGGTACTCCTTCTGCGCTATGCGGACCTCGAACGAGTAGTCGTTCATCCGTCTGCCGTTGGACTTGAAGGACTGGATGTCCACGGAATCCGTCGCGATCACCGCGGGGATGATGACGGAGGCGTTGACAAGGTCGCAGAAATACACCTCCGTGGACTCCAGGAGGTACGGCATCCGTGCGGATTCCTCATCCGTCAGGAGGCCCGTGTGGAGTTCCCAGGTCTCGGTGTTCTCGTTCTGGTAGTTCCATTCCTCCCTGCGCTGCGCGGTGTTGTCGTAGTCGGCCACGAAGGTGTCGCGTGTAACCGACCTGCGCTTCCTCGCGTTGCCCTCGATGAGCAGGTGGTCGTACCCGCCGAAGGGGTTCCGGTAATAAAGCACATACCGCGGGCATTTGGTCGTGACCTTGTAGACCGATGTCCCGATGGTGAACTGCGTCAATGTCTTGGACGAGTAGACCTCGTAGGTCGGGCAGGGAAAGGTCACATAGGCCGCGCCCGCGTGGATGAGGCCGTTCTGGAAGGCCGTGCCGTCGGAGGTAGTGGCCGTGGTCCTGGAAATGCTCCGGTTGGTCGTTCCGTACTTCGCGGCCACGGAGACGGAGCCGGCTGCGTTCATCGTCTGGAACACCGTCTGCCGCAGATCCACGCGCCCCGTGATGGGGAACGAGTGGCCCAGGAGGGACGGGTCGAAGGAGGGATCGTAGGACCAGTCATCGTTGAAGGACACCGTCTCCACGGTGGTCCAGGAACCGCCGCTGTACTTCTGCACGGTGAAGGACACCGGGAAGGTCATCTGCGAGGGCGTGACATTCGGGACCGCCGGGGCCTTCTGCGCCATGTAGTCCGCGCAGATGTCGTTGATTCGGACATAGAGGTTTCCGGAGGACGCGGCCCTCACCGCCTTCCCCTGGTAGATGGTCGTGGAGTTGACGCGGATGCGGAACTCGATGGATGCCACCGCGCCCAAGTTACTGAAATGGTCCTTCCAAATGGGTACTGCCATAATCGTTTCGTTTTCGTGAAATATAGAAACGGCCCCCGTTGTAAGTGGGAGCCGTGGTTTAGAAGGTCGCGTCCATCTGGAACACCTTCATCAGGTAAAAGCCGATGTCCTCGTTGAACGCCTTCTCCAGCTTCTCGATGTAGAACGGGACGATCGCGTCGCGGGTCTTCTCGAAGCCGTGCGAGCCTTCCGTCCCTTCGTCGTGTATCTTGCGCCGTATGAGGTAGGTCAACTGCTGCGGTGTCGGGATGCGCCCGTTCTTGTCGGGCCGCGGGATCACCGGCTTCACCTGCACCCACTTCGCGATGGGTTCCGTCGGGGGCCAGTACTGCGCCCGTCCGCGTCCCGGTCCGGTGCCGTACTCCAGGTACTCCCAGTACTTGTTCATCATAAGGCTGGCCGTGAAGGTCTGGCCGTTGACGGTCACCTCGGTGGTGATGGTGTCGGTCAGGCGGTTGCGCCCGAAGTATGTAGGATGCCCGTCGCGGACGAGGTTCTCGATGTACCCGCGCTTGACATCGTCCGCGAGTTGCTGGAGGACCGCCATCGTCCTGGGGAATGCCATCAGTTCGTCTTCCATAGTTAGGGTAAAAGTGAATTTTTTCTTATATTTGCTTCGTCTAACAATGTGAGTTCCCCAACCATAATTAGTTAGCGGAGTGGGCAGTTCTTCGGGACTGCTCCTTTTTATTCGGTCAGTTCTTCTTTTTCCATCGTTCAATCTGCCTCCGTTCCTCGTCGGCCTTGTCCTTCCGGTACGCGATGACATTCAGGAACTCGATGGCCGCCATCTTCCAGACCTTGTCCCACTCGCACCGCATCGTCTCGCTCACTCCGTCGACATGGGCGATCCATCCCCACTGGTCAAGGAAGCCGCCAGACTCCGGTACGCCTCCTCCATCTTCTTCCGCGTCTCCGGGTTCTTCAACCGGCGCATCGAAGAGGTTAGGATAGCCCTCGTTGATTTGAGAAACCGTCCGAAAAAAAAAGCGAGCAGGGAAAGCACCTGCGCCACGGACATCTCGCGCCGGATCGCATCGTGGACCTCCAGGATGTCGTAGCCTTCGTTGTACTCCATCCCACGCGGGACGAGGAAGCAGGAAAGCATCTCCACGGTCCGCGTCTCCTTCTCCTTCGCGAAGGTCTGGAAGTCGATGTACTGCGCGGCGGTGATCTTCCTCATGTCCGTGACCGGAACGAGGACGAATTCCCCGACCGGATAGGACCGCGACACGGGCGGGATGAGATTCTCCGGGCATTCCCGTTCGATGAACCTGGACTTTCCGGAGTACTCCGTAAACTTGTCCAGCGGCAGGTGCAGGACCTCGTCCTCCGTCAGTCCGGAGAGGATGGCGATGATGGCCACCTTCCGCTCCACCTCCGACATCCCGGTCCGGCATAGGTTCACGATCTCTTCGTACTTGCCCACGGGCAGGTCGCGGTAGTTGTCTATGATCTCTTTCTGCTTCATCGCCTGAATCTTCGTGAGGAATTGAAACCGATGTTGTACTGGCCCGCCCCCTCGTTCCCGGCCAGCTCGGAGTATAATGCGTAGCGCATCGCGTCGAGGGAGTGGTTGAAGACATCCACGGGACGGTCCGTCAGTCTGCCGTCTCGGTCCTTCTCCCAGGTGTAGTTACGCAGTTCGCGGATGACATTCAGCGACCGCTTGGTGACGAACAACTTCCACCCCTGCATCCATAGGAGCTGGAACTTCAGTCGGTCGGAACGGACGGGCGCGGACTTATCGCACGGACGGATGTTGCAACCGGATGCGGCACCGATCTCCGCGATGGATTTCGGCTCCGCGGAATCGGCCCACACTCGCACATAACGCGGCACCTGGCGGTCTTTCAGGACCTGGGCGATGTCTCCGTTCACCATCCCGGTCCGGTAGTCTATCTCGTCGATAAACGCGTGTTTCCGGCCCGTGTCTGCAAGCACCCGCACGATTGCGGTCGGGTCGTGCGTGAAGCCGAAGTCGATGCCCCACGCCTCGCGGAGGTTGTCCGCGTCCGGCATCTCGTCGATCTGATCGAAGGAGTAGATGAGTCCCTCCAGGGTGCCTACCTTCCCCTCGCCGTAGACCTCCCACCAGTTGCGGTCGTGACGGTTCGCCTCGATCTCCTGCACCTGCTCCGCAGAGAGGAACGGGTTGTCCAGGTATGTGGAATGCACCTTCACGCACTCCGGGCGCGTCTCGATCTGCTCGTTCGCCCAGAAGGAATGGGTGGGATTGTAGTCCAGGATGATGAGGCCGCGGGTACGGACGAAAAGCTGGCGGGCGATTTCGTAGGGGATGGACTGCACCTCGTTCAGGAAGAGGCGGTCGCGGGCGGGTCCGTGTACCTTCGCGGGTGAATCCGCGGAGAAGAACTCGATGACGGAGCCGTTGTGCGGAAGGCGGTAGATGTATTCGCCCTTGCTCCAGCAGGCCTCGTCCCAGTACTCGCCCAGGGCAACCTGGAAGTCACGGATCGCTCCGCGCTTCAGGTGGGGGAAGGTCTCGGAAACCACGGAGGTGATGGTCGGCCTCTTGTCCTGCACGGCCAGCTCGAACACCGCCTGGAGGTTGGCGAATGTCTTGCCGGAACGGGTGCCGCCGCACGACGAGACGAAGCGGTCCGTCGCGATGATGGCATCCATCGTGCGTTCGTATACCGGGGTGTAGATCATTCGTCCTTGCTGCTCCATTTGTCCGCTGCCTTGACGGACTTCTCGGAAACGACGAGGTTGACGGTGGCCGAGGCCGTCTCGGCCTCCAGGGTGCCGGCCACTTGGTGGACCGCCTTGAAGGCGGGCGTGTCGGCCCGTTTGATGGCCTTGTCCACCTGGCGAACATTCATCGCGACCTCCTTCGTGACATCCTTCGGGTCGATGCCCCAGGCGTTGGCCAGCTCGTCCACGATCCGCGGGTCTATCTCCTTCAGGGAGAGGATGGCCTGCATGAGTTCGCGCCCGTGCTTCTTGCGTAGCCGGGCCTTACCGGATGCGATGCCACCTGCGCGGCCTTTCTCCCTCGCTTCAGTCTCGGTTCTCACCGGGTGCAGATTGTCTTCTCCCTTTGCCATCCTTGTGCGTTAAACTTTGATTTAACGGACTTTCTCCGCGTCTGCGGACACCTTGTCCAACTCGGCCACGATAGCCTTTTCACGGGGCGATAATTCAATCTTGACCGCCCTTGCCTTTTCTGCCGCTTGCCTTGCCTTTTCTGCCGCCGCCCTTGCCTTTTCTGCCGCGGAACTGGAGACCAGGAAACCGCCACCGAAGAGGGCCTTCCCAATTTCCTTGAACCCGTCGAGATCCCGGATGTATACACACTCGTCGGCGCGGATTTGGAGGTCTCCCCCGTTCGCTATCTTTCCGAGGACCGCGGACGAAACGCATTCCGCGGGGTACTCATACACGGGCGTGGTCGGGTCGTTCTTCTGCGCTTTCCTTACGGCATCCCTCAATTCGTGGTCCACCCAGATACGGAGGTCAGTCCGCAGGTTGGTGACGAACCCGGTATTGACCAACGCCCCGTTCTCATACACGATGGAGACATTGAAGACGCAGTAGCAGACATCCGCACCCTGGACCAGGAGGGTGAGCTGCGGTCCGAAGAGGAAGAAGTCGATGCTGTGTTCAAGATAGAAGCGGACGATCTTGGAGTAGATGGAGAACGGAGGGTTGTCTAGGACCACGCAACCTGCAGGGTACTGCGTCAGGTCCTCATAGTCACCGCCTGGGAAGAAAGGGCGCACGATCTTGCGGCCTTCCAGCGGTGCGACCTTCTCGTCCACGAACTTGCGTACAAGGTCGTACACTTCCGGTGGCGTGTAGCAGTCGTCGGTCGTAAGCGGCTGCTCCTCGTTGAACTTGTCCACGAACGCGTCGTATCCTTCACCGCCCTCCCTTCCCTTGGTGGAGAGCTGCATCTTCGCGGGATCGGTCTCCCATGAGGGAACGCCCCAGTCGGTCAGCGGCAGGTCATCCCACTCGTTGGCGAGCATATCGAAGTCCCAGGAGCCGAAGGAGCCGTTGTCCTTCATCGCCCTGCGCTTGATGGTCGTGTAGTCCTCGTCCGGGTCATTGACCTCATACACCACGCACGGCACTTCCTTCAGGCCGACCTTGCGGGCGGCGGTGAGACGGAGGTTGCCGGCGAAGACGATCCACTTGTCCCCGTCCGGAACGACGAGCAACGGACGGTCTTCCAGGAAGTCCTCGTCCTCGCGGATGGATGCGGCGGTCTTGTCGATGTCGGTCTGCGTCCATTGGCGCGGGTTCTTCGGGAGCCAGGGGATCTGGCCGTTGTTCTGCCGGAGGTCGGTGACCTTCAGGATGTCGCGGTACTTCTTCATTCTGCCTTCTTCTTTCGGGTGGCCTTCTTCGCCTTGTCCGGCTTGGGTTCTTCTTCCTTCACGGGTTCCTGGGGTTTGGATTCCTCGCGGGTCTTCTTCTCTCCGAAGTACATCCGGCCCGCGTCCTGGATGAGGTGCTTCACGCAGGTGCCGCAGTTCAGGTTTGTCTTGTACCTGGGCAGCGCGGTACGGATGACGGATAGCATCATTTCCACGACGGCCCGTCCGGGGTACTTGCCCGGCTGGTTGTGCAGGACCTTGTCGAAGAGATCCTCGTAGGGTGCTAACGCCTTGAATTGTTCGTCGGTCATCATTATCGTAATGCGTTTTTCAGTTTCTTGTATGCGTAGTTATATTGCCCGTAGGCGGCGGGGAGTTCGGTCGCGTTCCGGCGCAGACGTTTGAGGTAGGCCACGGTCGAGTGGTCCTTCCCCATCGCCTTCCCTATCTCCGCGAGGGTGTAGCCTTCATCCAGCATCGCCCACGTCGTGATGGTCCGGACGAAGACGGAACCCGCGTCCTTCCGGTCGGGATCGTTCCTCATATTGGTTACTTCCTCGGCGATGGACAGGACCTGGGTATATCGGTAACTCGCGGCGGCGAGGTGTTCCAATCGGTGAATATCCCGTATAAGTCTTTCGCAGAGGTGTTTCTTATACCCCAGCGGAAGGGCCAGCGCGGTCTCGGTTATCTCCTTTGCGTCCATTCTAAAAGTTTTTCACGGATAAATATCAATAACTCGGAAATCGGAAACGAGAGGAACGCCATCAGCGCGACATACGCAACGAGCGGAAGGCAGAACCTTCCCGTGATGATGAGGTACGCGAGGCCGGACCACCATGTCATGCAGAGTGAGCAGGTGAAGGGTTTGAACTCGCGGACGGTGCGGCCGAGCCAGCGGGAGAACCACCGGAGCCAGGTGTCCGTCCATCCGGAGAGATCCACGACGAACACCACGACGAGGGTGAGGAAAAGGAGGTCGGTCCAGGGGTTCATAACTCAACGACCGGGCATTTGAGTTCTTCCGTCAAGGCGGTTATTTCCTCATTAACTTCCCAGAGGGCCTTGTTCAATCCCTCATAGAACGCAGCCGCGGGAATCGGGAAATGCGGATTGATTTGGAACACCCGACCTTCTCCACGCGCAGAGTAGTGGATCGCCTGGATGGTGTAGTGATCTCTTTCACTTTCCATCAGGTTGATGTGTTTCGCGTAGTCTTCCGCGATGTCTTTGAGCCAACGGAGGCGGCGCATTATTTCAAAATATTCGTTAGATTTCATTTCTTCGGTGTTTTTGGCGGGATGACGATGCCGAACTTCTCCGCGAACTCCTTCTCCGCGGCGATGCGTCCGTCTATGTAACCTTGCAGATATGTGGCGCGATCAATGCCCTCAAAGGTCACATCGTCTTCTAATACCGCTGACAAAGGATATTTTACTACATAAGTCGGCATTTCCGATTTTTTTTCTTTCATTTCTCGTCCTCCCTTAGTTTCTTGAGTTGTTCGTAGAGGCGAATCATTACATCGAAATTATTCCACCCACCAACTGCCGCTTCCGCTCTTGCTTGAAAATCTTCAATGTACCCCTTAAACGCTTCCATCTGCTCCTCGGTTGGTTTCCAAGAAGGGCGGAGGAATTTGAGCCAAATAATTAGTTTCCTATGAGAGTAGTTCGGATGAATCGCCGAAGTGTTTTCCAATAGTTCGCATATTGCATCTATTCGTCTCTTATCCTCCTCGCTCCACTCTGCGGGCTTCTGCTCTTTCTGCTTTTCTTCTTCCGTCACTTTCCGACCAGCAAGATAACCCTTCAAGTGCTGGTCGCAAGCAAGACAGTTCTTATCTTTTTGTTCTTCGAGCCAAGCGAGAACCTTTTCCTTCGTTACAATCTCATCTTGTGATGTGAAGATTTCTTCCCTCATCCCAAGCATGAGTTTGTATATAACTTTCCTTATCCTCTCGTCCTCCGACTCGCGGAGTTCGGGGAAGATGGACTCAAGTTCATCCTTCGCCCCGCAATTATGCAGTTCGTGATAATATGCCTTTGCCCGTTCCAGAGCCTCGTTGTATTTCTTTTCTATCGTGTTCATTTCTTTTTTGTCATCTTTTCGTACTCGTCCAGGATGATCTGCTTGATGCGCTTGCATTCTTGACGCATTGTGGTATGGGAGAATCCCAGCCGTTTCCCCATCTTCCGGAAGGACTGGCAGTCCGCGTAAATGAGGATGAGGGTCTTGTCCACCCTGGAGAGTTTGTTGTCTATGATGTACTTCAGCGCGGCCACCCGTGCATCGTCCTGGGCGAAGATCGTCCCGTCGTGGCGGTAGTCGGCCTCGATGTCCTTGAAGTCCCGGAGGGCGTTTTCAGGCCTCCCGGATGGTGTCGATGTCTTCGGCTTTGCGGGCATACTTGCGGAACAGCTTGTAATACGGGGAGTTCGTGCTTCGGTACTGGTTCAATATGATCCGTGCGATGAAGAAGTTCATCTGGCCGTGGTCCCATAGGTCCCGGAGTTTGTTTTCATCGTACTCCAGGAGGATGAGGTAGACCATCTGCGAGAGGTCCTTCAGGTCCGGGGTTAGCTGGCATTTGGCGATGTTCTCCACCATCGTCTCCACCCTGCGTTCGCGGGCCATCTGGGCAACCATCTCCATCTTGTCCACGGTTATAAATATACTCGCGCCCTATCTTTGGAAGACCAGCATGGCCGCGTCGCGCCCGTGTTCGTTGGTGCGTCGGTCGTAGCCGGTTATCCCTCGGAAGTACGCGTCGGTGAGTTTGGTCATTCCGTAGCGCGGAAGGGAGGCCACGAAGTCGATGCGGTAGAACCGGCACCACTCCTCCCAGATGGAGCAGTCGCGCTTGACGGAGCCGGCACCCATGGCGCGGCCCTTGACCTGCTTCATGTCCTTCTCGCGTGGAATCCACTTGCGCTGCCTGGCATCCTCGAACACGACGAGGAAAATCCCTCGCTCCTCATGGAGTTGGCGCAAGTAGTCCATCGCGTCCACGATGCCGGAACACCGGATGTCAAGGAACTGGCGGGAGGATGTGTCCCACACCGCCAGTCCCGTGTTCTTTCCGGGATCAATGCCTACGCATATAGCCATAATCCGTCAATCCTTTATGGTTATCACGCCCACGGCCAGGAGGATGATGACGGTCACGAAGACGGTCGCAGACCAGTGGAAG
>JAEIGA010014584.1_pt1 | contig 11959 bp, 4 predicted proteins | sample 9270691 | NCBI WGS metagenome assembly JAEIGA01 (sample SAMN17057246, study PRJNA624740) | gut metagenome | biome: biome; isolation source: fecal sample | host: Bos grunniens | place: China: Xizang | collected 2019
CAAGATAGATGTTACAGTTATTGATAACAGCATAGTAGTCAACAGGCTGGTTGTAAATATTAGCTGAAGACACATTGTTAGCTGACAATTCCTGCAAGTCCAAAGAAGAGTGGATTGGGTCAATCTCAACGAGGTCGGCACGAAGCTCACCCAGAAGAACAGTACGGTCAGCAAGCTTCTGCATGCGCTGCACAATACCCATCACCTGATAAAGAGTATCCTTTGGAGCGAGGTCGGTTGTCACAAGCCTGTTCTCAGCAGTGAACATATCCTCGCATGATGTAGTGGCTGCTCCCACTCCAAGCAGGAGCATGCCACATGTTATGATAGATTTAAATTTCATGATAAATACAAATTAGAGGTTAATCTTAACACCAAGGTGGAAGCTGCGGCCAGATGAAAGGAAGCCTGCATCGATACCCTGATAGAGAACGCTGTTGCGGCAAGATACTTCTGGGTCTGTGCCAAGGTATTCTGTCAAAGTGAAGAGGTTGTTAGCAGCAGCCCAAACAGTGATGCCCTGTATATACTCGTTGCGAACAGGCACCTTGTATGAGAGTGTTACATTCTTCAGCTTGAGGTAAGAACCATCCTCAATCCAACGATCTGAGAAGCGGCTGTTGCCCATAGGATCCTGGTAAACAATCTGTGGAATATCAGTAACCTGTCCTTCAGTTGTCCAGTGGCGGTTCATAGCCTTTGTCTGGTTGATGAAGTTAGAACCTCCTTCAAGAACAGAACGCTGATAGTTGTAGATGTCGTTACCCAGTGAATAGTTGAAGTTTGTTGCCAAAGTCCAGTTCTGACCAAAGTGGAACTTCATGTTGATGTTACCGTAGATGTCTGGATTAGGATCACCGATGATAAAGCGGTCTGCCTCATTGATTTCACCGTTATTGTCCTTATCAACAAACTTCATGTCACCAGCACCAAAGTAAACAGGATTTGAAGAATCGTCAAGGATGTACTTGCCGTCAGCAGCAGCTTCAGCAGAAGTAGCGTAAACACCATCGGTCTTGTAGCCGTAGAATACACCTGCGCTCTGACCTACCTTAGAGAGAACTGTTCCATTGTAGATGCTAGTCTCGAAAGAAGTCTGTCCTTGTGGGAGCTTCACCAGTTCGTTCTTATAGTGACCAACGCTTGCACCGAGCTCGAACTTGAAGTTCTTTTCATTAACAACCTTCGCATTGAATGCTGCATCAAATCCAGTGTTCTTCAATGATCCATCGTTCGTATAGTAATCTGTCAGACCTGCCACATAAGCAAGTGTACCAAGAGTTACAAGATTGCTGGTCTTTGAATGGAAGTAGTTTGCACGAAGATTCAAACGGTTGTTGAAGAAGTTACCTTCAAGACCTACATTGAAGCGGTTAGTTGTTTCCCAACGAAGAGAAGAGTTACCGATTTGGCCAATACCGAGTGAAGATGTGCTGTTACCGAGCAACAAATCAGAAGACAAGTATGTCAAAGTTGCAGAATTGTCGATGGCATCGTTACCTACAGACTCGAAACCAGCATTCAATTTCAACATATTAACGATGTTGTTTGCCTTGAACCAATCTTCGTTTGTGAGCACCCATGCACCCTGAATAGATGGGAACAAGCCCCATGCCACGCCAAACAGGTTGAGACCTGCATCAGCATCGTTACCGAAGCGTGAAGATGTCTCCATTGAGAGCTGACCTGTCAGGTAGTACTTCTCCATGTAGTTGTAGTCAACATTTGCATAGTAAGAAAGTGACCTCCAATTGATGTCAGAACCCTGAAGTTTCTTAGAAATCTGGCTACCTGTTGCATTTGGAGTCTTATCGTTACCAGTGTTGTCACCGAGGAGATAAGATGCTGTAAATGTATCGTTCATGAAACGTACACCACCAAACATTGAGAGGTTGTGTAAACCATTGTAAAGCACCTTCCAATCTGCGCGAGTGTCTGAGAACACAGCATTGTGTCTTGAGAAGTAAGAATACTTTGAGTTCTTTGTTTCACCCTGACTGTTTGGCAATGTGTAAGTAGGCATACCAATGATTGGAGTGAAGTAGCTTTCATCAAAAGTCTGCATCGTGTAAGAGAAATGCTCTGTCAGTGAGAAGTCTTTAGAAGGTTCCCAAGTTGGTGCGATAGATACATTAATCATTGTACAGTCAGAACGGTTCTTGTTCTTTGCCTCACCATTCTCAAGAATCGCCAATGGGTTTGCGATTGCTCCCTTATTACCAAGCACTTCATACATATAGTCATCTGCGTCAGCAATAAAGTTTGACATTTTTCCATCAGTAGAGAAGTCGTATGGAGTGAGGAATGGTGCCTTAATGTTAGCCAAAGCACCAGGAGATGCCAAAGCCTGCAAATACTGATCAGAAGCCCAGCCATCGCTTCTCAGGTCGCGAACCACGTTTGTGTAACTTGCGTCGAAACGAGTGTAGAACCACTTGTTCAGAATGATATCAGTGTTGAATCGAACATTGAAACGCTGCATATCGTTTCTCTTCAGTGTTGACTTGGCATCGGTAAAACCTACAGAAAGGTTGTACTGAGCGATGTCGTCACCACCCTGGATAGCAATGCCATAGTTCTGTGTAAAGGCCTCACGAGTTACTACATCATTCCAATCTGTATTGTTGTGATACATATTGTAATAGTAGTAGTTAGGATCAGTGTTGAGGAACTTAAAGTCAGTCAGCTTTGTACCTGAAGTCTTGAGCATCTGAGAAGCGTAAGAACGATATTCAGAAGCATCCATCAAGTCAATCGTACTAGGAGTCAGTTCGACACCTGCACTCAGATTCACGTCAATGCGTGTTGCCATAGAAGTGCATCGCTTAGTCTTGATAGAGATAACGCCATTGGCAGCCTTCGCACCGTAGATGGCAGTACCATTCTTCAAAACTTCAACTTCCTCGATGTCATCCACGTTGATTGCCTGCAAAAGATTATTGAAATAACCTGAATGCAACATATCCGTGTCATACATCTGGTCGAACACTACTCCATCGAGGATAACCAATGGCATCGCATTAGAGTTCAAAGAGTTCAAACCATTGATAAACATCGCCATACCTTGTGCAGGATTGGCAGAACGCTGAATAGCACGTACATCTGCCCCCAGACGATTCTGAATTTCCTGGTCAATTGTCAACGCAGGAGTATTCACAAAATCCCCTGCAGCAACAGACTTGTTTGCTGATGAAACAACTGTGTATTCTGTCGCCAACAAGTCTGAATACAACTTAACATCAACGTCACTTGTACGTCCGTTAATTGACACATTATTAAGGTTATATCCATCCAATTTTACAGAAAGGGATGTCACAAACTTTGGTACCTGAATCGTGTATTCACCATTCTCATCTGCCATGGCAGTATAGTACCTATTATTGAAAGCCTGAATCTGGGCACCAGCCAACGGTTCACCTGTTGCTGCATCAACTACCTTACCCTTGATTTCAATTGTAGGGTAAGTCTTTGTTGGCTTATCTACCTTTATCGGCGCTACAGCCACCTCGTCCTGTACTTCATCCTGTGCCATTACAGGGAGCGCAGTTCCCAAGAAGAACATCAGTGCTGCTATTCCATATTTATTGAAGTGCTGCATAATTATTTACTTTTATTTGAAGTTGTCAACTTAGTACCTTTTCTCAATTTAGCTTCAGTTGCAGTAGCATCTTCTGGATCCACTACAACATCTTCACCCTGTCCGTCACGTGGCTTAAGGATGATAGAGCTAATCAGCATTTCACGTGAGTAGTCTTTTGTCAACTTAGAAGTGATCTGACTCTGGAACTGGATGATAACACCCTCATCATTACGTCCGTAATAAGCGTAATTGAACGTGTGAGTTCCGATGAAAGTTGTATCATTTACGATACGGTGACCTTCAGCGTCATAGAGTGTATCAATAGTCGTGAAATAGTTTGTTTCCTTTCCATCCTCATCCAAAACAGGATTCTTGAGGCGCAGACCTGATGAAGGATATTCACCATCATCATCACGTTCCCAAATGTAAGTATAGAAACGATAAGGTCTGATATCCAACAGTGAATCTGGGATGTTGTTATAGTCTGAATTCAACCAGATTGGACAAGTAACAAGATAAATATCGTATGTTCCAGAAAGTGTGTTTGGAATATCGAAACCAACTGTTGGGTTCACAGAACCTGATGATGGAACAATATCCACATAACGATAGTCAATATTCTTTCTATCCAATACGACGTTCTCTACTGTATCGATGATAGTAGAATAGAATGTACTTGCATAATTTCTGAAGTTCTCATTTGCGTTCTTTGTGAATTGAGCTTTACCATTCTTATCCAAGTCCTTATTGATACTTGCTGAACTTGCTGAAATCTTGATTTTCTTAAAGAACTGTTCAAATTCTGTCATTGGATATTCATCTACAATGTATCCCTGACCATTTGAACACTCGAATGGTTCGCCACATTTTGCAAGGATGTCGTTAAGTTCCTTATCTTCAGGCATATTCTTAGGTTCCTTGCTATAGTAGATATTCTCATACCAAGTCCAGCTATTATAAGTGGTAGATTTCAGAGAGTCTTGCCAGTGCTCATTAGCGTTCTTGTTGAAGTAGAGGTCAGTCATTGCAAACATATTTGCATAGTGACGCTGCAAAGAGTCGCAAGATCCTTCAGCACGCTCATCTTCAAACGGATTGAATTTCAAGAGGCTTTCAGCAATCTTGTAACGCTCTGTCCAAGCACGAGTTGTAGGAATAATCGCGATGAAGTTTGAGTCTTCTTCATACAACTTAGCATCAACGTTTTTCAATACAGTGTTGTTACGCATCACGAATGAGTCAACCCAAATCTCATCACCATTTTCGTCCACACCACGGCTTACAGACTTGTCTTCAATCAAAGAGTCCTTATTCACTTTGGGGTCATAAAGGAACGTGTAAAGTGACAAAGTGTCCTTACCCTCGTCAGTGTCATCCTTAAACTGCTTAGCAATCAGTTCAAACAGGTTGTAGCTGTAAGGATTTTGTGTTGCAATGATGTGCAGAACACCATTCTTACAAGCGATGTTGTTTTCAACAATATCAGAAGAGCCGAACTTACCGTCAGCACTCATGCCGCCACGCTTTTCATTCATCAAGTTGAACGCCTGATCCTTACCATTGTAAGAGCGTGCATAACGTGCGATGTGATTCTTGATAAACTGCTTTACGACTTCTGCTGAATCCTCGATGGCATTTCCGTTTTCATCCACATACTGGCTGATATCGAAATCCTGAGGAGCCCAAATTGTATAGATGTTGTCAGAAGACAGCTCTCGATCGTAACCATAGGCTTTAACCACCTTTGCGAAGTCAGGAGTTTTCTCCTCAAGCGCCTGCAATGTTGTGCCGTTGTAATTCAGGCTGACAGGCGTCTCATAGTGCTCATCCCATGTATCAGTACAAGAGTACATCGCAACAAGTCCAGCTGCCACGGCAACTCCTGCACGGAATGTATTTTTTATTTTATTCATATATTCTTAACTTTATGGGCAGCCCCCTCGCCCACCCGCAGCGAGCGGGCGAGAGATGCTGCATTGTTATTACCAAATAGGTTCTGCAAAATACTCGTTGTTATACACAGAACTTGGACAAAGTTCGAGGTAGTCGAAGTTCAACTCGTTATTCTCTGACTCCATCTTCTGCTGGATACGCAGATACTGGTCTGTCTTACCATCGGTGTAGAACGTACCAATGACCTTACGGATGGTATTATCCTGATCACGCATTGTAGCAGAACTTGCGTCGAAGCTTGAGCGCCAACCACAGTGGTAAGCTGCAGGACCCTTCATCCAACCAATGTTGTGAATTGACTTGTCAAATGCAGTAATCGCATCATCGTCACCGAGGTCATCATCATTCTTCCATCCGAAGAGTGAACGTCCACCTGGACGCATGTCAAATGGAATGCCCTGTGGCTGGAGGTGCTTAGGATCGCTACCCAGATAGTACTGGATGATTCCTCGAGTAGCAAAACCTACACAAGTCATCATACGAACCTCGTAAGTTCCAGCTGGTACAGGTGGGAGCTTGATTGTCACGTCATAACGTCCCTTGAAGATAATCTCGTCACCTTCGTATGACCAGAAGTAAAGTGAACGACCACGAACATGCATGTGTGTATTATTCGTATAAGTGAAGTTACGTGCACATCCTGGCTTGAAGCCGACGCTTCGGTTGTCGTTGTTGGCAGCCACGCTTGTGTTCTTGGCAGTACCGTAACGGTCACCATTTCTCCAGAAGTGTCCACGTGGAGTCTGACCGTCAGTCATCAGTGTCATGAAGTCAGGAGAGAGTGTTGTACCGTCCATACGGATTACATCGTTAAGAACCTGCTTCTGAGTTACTTCGTCGTATGCTGCGATATCATCGATGTAGTGATAGATACCATTGTTAGCATCAAACTTCGTATCTGGGAAGAGCGCTGAATTCAGCACCTTTGCGCCCTGCACGAACACACCGCGTTCGTCAACACGTGACTGAACACCACGGCGGTTGATGTAGAGACCGACCTTAGATCCTGATGGGAAAGAGAACTTCATCAGAGAGTGAGGCATCAGTGTCTCATAGAAGTCAACGATGTCATACTTTCTGCGGTTAAAGTTGTTAGGCAGGTCACTGTTATCGTTAGATGTCAATGTGTAGTAAGAACCATATCTATTCAGAACATGGTAAGAAATGAACATATTCAGATAGTTACGACGGTCTGTCTCATCTGTAATACCAGCATTTTCTGGATACATTGGCTCATACAACTCACGAGCTTTCTGACGGAGGTCGTCAAGTGTTTCAATACCATGCTTTGCCTTCAGGATTGAGTCAGGACACATGAAGACAGTGAAGTTGAAGTAACGCTTCTCAGGATAAGCAACGTTATCGTACTCACCACCGCCACCATTAGCATCCTTAGCAGTTGGGATACACAACTTATCGTTGGTCCAAGTACAAGAGTCAATACGATCTTGTGTTGAAGCCCAACCATAAGACTTGTCCTCGTCATACTCCAGAGAGTCAAGGATACCTGTTGCCTTAAATGCCTGGTTGTAGAGCAAACAAGTTGAGTCTGTCTGAATCAGCGCACCAATCAAACCATTGTATGTGTCAACCATGTTGCTTACGACGTGAACAACACCGTTGCTTACAGAGTCATTCTCATGTGCAACCAAAGCACTGTTGATGAAAGTAACAGGAACTGAATCTTGCTTCTCTTCATCCCATTCCAAGAGGAACTTGAATCTCAACTTACGTTCCAACATATTGGAAATCATATCTTCACAGTCATCTGTTGTGAAGTATGCCTTACCGTCAATGATTGAGTTCAAAGCAATTGTATCACAATCTTCCTTTGTCAAAGAATCGACAGAAGTTACACCCTTTGAACGCAGATACTCGTCAACCGCATCATTTGTTGGGGCGAAGATAGTATAGTTACCATACGTTCCGAGCATATCTACAAGGCGAAGGTCTCCGCGTTCACCTGTAGCACGCTCCAGAATTCGCACATACTGAGAATACTGATCACGGTTTTTAAGGTAGTCAGCAGCATATTCTCTGACTATTGTATAGTAGTTGTTAACCCCTGGATCATCAGAACAGCTCACAAATCCAGTCTGTACAGCTGAGATGATGAAGAGGACTACAGCCCAAAATTTAAATTTCATTAGTTTCATAACGCTTTAGTTTTTGAGATTTTCCAATTCATCCAAATAACAAGAATTCTGAACGAGTTCTGGATTAAGCTTCATTTCTGCTCTTGATACAGGCATATACATGAAGTCCATCTGAGTCATCTTATTAGCAACTGCTCCACCATTAGTTTCAGCGAACTTTGTTGCCAATGCTCTACGATATTCTGAAGTATTGCCAATTCTTCTTGCAGAACGAACAAGGTCGAAATAACGCTTGCCTTCGAAGAGGAACTCACGTCTGCGCTCGTTCATCAGAAGCTTATGGTATCCATCATAGTTCGTAGGCTGAACTGGAGCATACTTAGGCTGTGTCTTTACGACAGGATTTGAACGGCGATAAACCGCAGAAATCAAATCGAAAGCATCATCCTTGAGTTCCTCCGCTGTAGCGAGGTCGGCTCCCATCAGTGCAACAGAAACCTTACGTGGCTTAGCCTCAGAGCCTTCAGCACCTTCAGTGCCTTCGCCCTCAACAATTTCAGAGTCTTCGCCCTCAGCACCTTCACCCTCTACAATCTCGCCTTCGCCCTGCTCTGGCTCTTCTTCTGGCTCAGCAGCAATTGCATCCATGTTGAATGCCAATTCAATTTCTGCCTCAGCACGGAACAGCATCACCTCTGTGAGACGATAGAGAATCCAAGGAGCTTCTGAACTACGGCTATAAGACTGAGTTTTAGTTGCAGGAACAAATGCTGTACCTACGCGGCCAAAGTCTTCATTCGGATCACCAGCCCGATTATCACCTACAACATACTTATAAATATTGTAGCCTCCTGATGACTCATTGAAGTAGAATGATGCAATAGAACGGTAGTCTGATGGAACAGAGAACAATCTCTCATCAGAATAGCTGGCACTATTTTCTGGTTTACCTTCCAAAACCTTATCTGCCGCAATAACAGACTGGCTTGAAGAACTTGTACCAAACATGCTATTAACAGCTCCATTGTTCATAGACTGACCACGATATTCGTAAGTGATTTCGAAAATCGTTTCAAAAGAGCCGCCTTCGCCGAAAATCAAATTAGTTGCTTCAGGGCCTCCCTTGTTTGTACCAGGAGTCATTTCCTCAGCGAGGAGAGGATAACCATACTCTTTATACACTTCCTTGTCAACCACAGTTCTCAAGTCAAGATTTTCAATATCGTTCGTTTCATACTGATTAATCTTGTAATTGAGCACCCAGTCACAATTTTCAATACACTTCCTGTAGTATTCGTTCTGCTGTGCCTTAGAAAGGTTGAAGTCAGATGCACGCCACAAGTAGAGTTCTGCCAGCAGAGAATACATGGCCGCACGTGTCACACGTCCTGTATTCTTCTCTATCTCAGAGTAGCGGTTTGGAGCAAAGTTCTTGCAGCTTTCGATGTCCTGAATCAGCGAGTCAAGAATCACTTCAAACTTAGTCTGTGGAATACGATAAGTCTGATTGTCATCGAGAGATGCTTCAAAAGTGAAAGGCACATTCTTAAATGTCTTGATGAGCGTCAAATAAGAGTATGCGCGGATGAACTTACATTCAGCGATATTAATTTTATAATCTGAATCTGTATAGTTCGGGTCCTTTTCATTTACGCGTGGAGCTTCAGCCAGCACCACATTACAATAGTTAATCGTCTTGTAGAAGGAAGACCAATCATTGTATCCATTGGTTGTCTTGATACTTCCTTTCATCAAGAATCTCAAATCATCGCCAAGGTTATTACCGGGCTGCGTATTGTCAGAGCGATTCTCGCCCCAAGTAATCAGCCTGCTCACATAATCGGAACTTGTCATTCCTAAGTAGGCAGAAGCTACCACACTCTCCACGTCATCCTTGTTTGTCCAGAAGTTTTCATATACCACTTCATTGAGGGGCAACAAGTCAATGTCACAAGAGGTGAAGCCAAAACCCACGGCAACCGAAGTTGCAGCTGTGATAATTATATTTTTAATCTTTTTCATGACTTTTAGCCTTTTAATTAGAATGAAACATTAACACCGAGAGTGAACGAACGTGAGCGTGGTGTCTGGGCGTTGTCGTTTGCTGGATGGTGACCAGCCTGTGGGCCTTCTGGGTCCACACCTGCATAATTCGTAATGCAGAAAACATTGTTCACAGTGAGGTTAGCACGGAGTGAACGAAGACCAATCTTCTTCAATGCCTCTGGCTTGAACGTGTAAGACAGCTGAGCGTAGTTCAGACGGAGGAATGAACAGTCTTCCACGAAACGGTCAGAACCGAGCGTATTGTATGTGTTGAACTGTGTTCTTGTTGTTGCTGCACGAGGAATTGGAGCGATGTCGCCTTCATTGTGCCAACGCCAGTTCACTGCAATAGACTGGTTGTTGTTTGATGACATGCTCTCAAGATTCATGCGCGCGCTATTGATAGTCTTCAGACCAGCGCGAACGTTGAACTGGAGGTTCAATTGCCATCCGTCATAATTGAACTTGGTACCGAAACCACCAGTAACCTTTGGCAGAGAAGAACCCAGATAAACGATGTCAAGCTCGTTAATCTGACCGTCATGGTTCACGTCATCATAGATTGCGTCACCACCTACGAATGCGTACTCGTTAGCACCACCATAGTTGAAGTACATCATCTTTGGTGCACCCTTAGCGTCGTAAACCACTTCTCCTGCTGCATTGCGCACTACTGGAGAATTTGGACCGCTCAAGCCAGGAACTTCCTGCTCTGTGAACTCTGAGTACTGATAAACACCGAGATAGCGGAAACCATAGATTGCTCCAAGTGGGTTGTTAATCTGTACGCGAGAGAGATACTGTCCATTAGAGTAGTTGAAGTCTTGGTTATAACCTTCCAATACCGCCTCATCCATAGAAAGGATTTTGTTACGGTTGTTTGAGAATGAGACGTTGAAGTCCACTGAGAACTTGCCAGCCTCGATAATTCTGTTACCATTGATATTGAATTCCCAACCTTGGTTACGCATAGAACCTCTGTTGAAGCAAGAAAGACTTGTATAACCTGATGATGTTGGAATTCTGTAACCATCGTTTTTGAGGTCTTTTACTGTTGCTGTATAAATATCGACATTACCAGACAGCTTGTTGTCAAAGAAACCGAAGTCAAAACCGACCTGATATGATGTCTTCTTTTCCCAGCGGAGGTCAACCAATCGGATATTAGTTGGAGCAACAGAAACCTGTCCCATATACGAACCGCCTGTTGCGTACTTAGAGCGGAAAAGTCCTTCACCGTTTGGCGCATTACCAGTGATACCCCAAGATGGACGGATAGAAAGCATAGAGAGCCATCTTACTGGTTCCATGAATGGTTCATCGCTGATGTTCCAACGGAATGAAAGGCTTGGGAAGAAACCCCAACGGCGTGCAGGACCGAAAGCTGTCTTACAGTCACCACGAAGTGATGAAGTCACACTGTACTTACCTTTGTAAGAATAGTGAGCCTGGAATGTCAAATCCTGGCTTTTCCATTCACCAGCACTAGTACTGAATGAGCTAATGATACCACCTCCAAGAGAAGAAGTGATGTCGCCTGTTGTAGGCATCATGTATGTACCAGAGTTCTGAGATGAAGAGTTACCCTGTGAATACTGGTACTGTCCCATTACCATGAGGCTATGTCCCTCAGCCTTGAAGTGAGGCGTGAATGTAAACTTGTGACGTGTCGTGAGCGTATGGCTCTTGTAGCTTGATGCACTTGACGTGTTATAACTACTACTGAACTGATTATTTGCAGAGAGCCATCCTGGCATGAAGGAATCGTTGTCGTTGCTTCTGATGTCAAAACGAATCTGGCCGTCATAAGTAAGACGTGACTGATCTGGCTGTGTTCCTAAAATCTCATATTTAAGAATGAATTCTGGCGCAAGATTTACGTTTCTTTCTTTCTGACGTGAATTGTATGCTACAGCAATTGGGTTCTTAATGCCATACTGGTCGCTCAGATAAACACGTGCAGCATCATAACCACCAGTTTCCTTTGTAATATACTGATTCATTGTATAGTACTCAGAGAGGTCGTTTCCGTTTTCATCCTCACGATAGATTGAGAGGTTTGGCATCTTTCTGTAAGCATCTCCAAGCGCTCCCTGCGTGTTGTTACGGTCGTTATTCGTGTAAGTGAAGTCGAAGTTTGTATAAACCTTGATACGGTCAGACACGAAGTAGTCGAGTGCTACACGGGTACTGAAACGGTCTAGATACTGACGGATGATAGAACCTGTCTGATGGTCATAACCTCCAGATACACGGAAGTTTGCTTTTTCACCACCACCTTGGA
>JAEIGA010014585.1_pt1 | contig 11958 bp, 12 predicted proteins | sample 9270691 | NCBI WGS metagenome assembly JAEIGA01 (sample SAMN17057246, study PRJNA624740) | gut metagenome | biome: biome; isolation source: fecal sample | host: Bos grunniens | place: China: Xizang | collected 2019
GCACAGCCCCTTAATATTTCGCAAATTTTGTCGGAATCGGTGGATATGTATATAGAGCTTGCACGCAAACAGGGAATAGAGCTTATATATACCCGCTCTGCCGAGGATATGACCGTATCGGGCGACCCCAACCGCCTAAAGCAGGTATTTATCAACATAATCGATAACGCAGTTAAATATACCGAAAAGGGCGGGCAGGTGCTTGTTGACCAGACTGCCGAGGAGGGTTGCGTCAGAATAACGGTTAAGGATACCGGAGTGGGAATTCTCGCACAGGATATTGACCGTGTTAAGGAAAAATTCTATAAGGCAAATAAAACCGTAAGGGGATCAGGTATAGGTCTTGCGGTTGCGGACGAGATAATAAAACAGCACAAGGGTCTTTTGTTTATTGAAAGCGACGAGGGTGTTGGAACTACCGTTACTATTGTGTTTTCTCTTTATGAGCCGGAGGAAATCGAGGAAGCCGATGCTGAACAGTCCGCAGAAAAGGAGAATTAGATGGCAAAGTACACTTCAATAGGCGGTCAGGCGCTGATAGAGGGCATTATGATGAAAAGCCCCGAAAAAACCGCACTTGCGGTAAGAATGCCCGATAAATCAATAGACATAACCTATTTAAACGGCAAAAGCATTAGAGAAAAGTATAAAATTTTAAAGCTGCCCATACTCCGTGGCATAGTAGGCTTTGCAGAATCTATGATACAGGGCTACAAGGCGATGATGCTTTCCGCCGACAAGTCCGGCTTTACAGACCTTAATGAGGGGGAAGAAAAGACCGAGAGCGGCGATAAAAAGGGAAGCGCCCTTATGAGCGTTATTATGGTGATAGCTACAGTACTTGGCGTTGCCCTTGCGGTTGTACTTTTTATGTTACTGCCAAGGCTTGCTGTGCAGGGACTGACTACGATTTTTAAGGCGGAGTTTTCCCCCGTTGTCCGTTCGAGCATAGAACAGCTTTTAAAGCTTACCGTATTTGTTGCGTATGTTTGGGCGGTCTCCTTTATGAAGGATATTAAACGGGTGTTTATGTACCACGGTGCGGAGCATAAGACCATTTTCTGTTACGAAAAGGGACTGCCGCTGACCGTAGAAAATGTAAGAACCCAACGCCGTTTCCATCCCCGCTGCGGCACCTCGTTTATGATACTGATGATACTTGTAAGCATCATATTTTCAACAATAGTACAGATTGTTTTCCCAAGCGTTTACAATATTTATTGGCTGTGGGTGGCAATAAAAATCCTTTTAATCCCCCTTGTATGCGGAGCGGGCTTTGAGGTGCTTAAAATCTGCGGAAAATACGATAATTTAGTGACTAAAATCATCTCCGCTCCCGGGCTTTGGCTTCAAAGGCTTACCACCAAGGAGCCGGAGGACGGTATGATAGAAATTGCCATAGCGGCGCTTAAGGCCTGCGAGCCTGCCGTGCCCGATGTTGACCGAAGCGTTGACAAAACAGAGGAAAATCAAAACACCGAAACGGACGAAACAGAAGAATGAATATATTTGAAGCCTATAACAGTACAAAAAAGGCGCTTGAAGGTGCGGGAATTGAGGACTATGTCTTCGAGGCGAAGCAGATTATAAAGCATATAACAGGCTTTTCAAGCACCGAGATACTGATGAATTATACAAAAGAGCTTTCCGAATTTCAAAGCAATAACCTGACGGCGATTTTAAAGCAAAGGGAGCTTAGATACCCGTTGCAGTATATTTTTGGCGAGTGGTCCTTTTACGGAAGAGATTTTTATGTAGGTCCCGGAGTGTTAGTACCGAGGGCCGATACCGAAACGGTAATTGAGGTATGTACCGATTACCTAAAGGATAAAAAAGCGCCGAAAATCCTGGACCTTTGCGCAGGGAGCGGCTGTATAGGCATAACCCTCTCCAAGGAAAAAGAGGATAGCGACTGCCTAATGGTTGAAAAACACCCCGAGGCTATGCGCTACGCCGAAAAAAACATCGCACGAAATAAGGCGGAAAATGCCAAGGTGATATCGGGTGATGTTTTCGGGGGTACAGGTGCAGAAGAAAAATACGATCTGATAGTCAGCAATCCCCCATATGTTGCTGAAGACGGAACGGAAGAATGTTCGCCCGAAACCAAATACGAGCCCGAAACAGCCCTTTTAGGCGGCGGGGACGGACTGAAATTTTACAGAGCGATTACCGAGAATTATAAGGACTCCCTTAAAGATAAGGGAATGCTCGTTTACGAGGTAGGAATAGGACAGGCGGACTCCGTTAAGGAGATACTAAATGCCGCAGGCTTTACCGACATAGGTGCAAAAAAAGACCTAAACGGTATTGAACGGGCGGTTTACGCATACAAATAAAAATTTAAGGAATGGTGAGATAAAATGGCACAGAAAACAATGCTTAAAACTCCCGTAAAGGTTACCGAGGCGGAGGGTAAAGAGAAGGCGCTAAAAACCGCAATGGAACAGATTGAAAAGCAGTTTGGCAAGGGTGCGGTTATGAGACTTGGCGAAAATGTGGGAATGAATGTGGAGTCCATACACACAGGCTCCCTTACCTTGGACTTAGCCTTAGGAATAGGCGGTATACCCAAGGGCAGAATTATCGAGATTTACGGCCCCGAATCCTCGGGTAAAACCACCGTTGCGCTTCATTGCGTGGCAGAGGCGCAAAAGGCGGGGGGCACCGCCGCATTTATAGATGTAGAGCACGCATTAGACCCTATTTATGCTAAAAAATTGGGGGTAGATATTGACAGTCTCCTTGTTTCTCAGCCGGATTCAGGTGAGCAGGCGCTTGAAATCGCCGAGGCGCTTGTGCGCTCGGGTGCTATTGATATTATAGTTATCGACTCGGTAGCCGCTCTTGTTACAAAGGCGGAAATCGAGGGCGAGATGGGGGACTCCCATGTCGGTCAGTTAGCCCGCTTAATGTCACAGGCGTTGAGAAAGCTTACGGGTGCTTTGGCTAAGACCGACTGTGCAGCTATATTTATTAACCAGCTGCGTGAAAAAATCGGCGTTATGTACGGCAACCCCGAAACCACTACAGGCGGCCGTGCTTTAAAGTTCTATTCAAGCGTGCGTATTGATGTGCGCAAGGGCGACCAGATTAAGGACGGCGGCGAGGTTATAGGCAACCGCACAAAGGTGAAGATTGTTAAAAATAAGGTAGCTCCCCCCTTTAAGGCGGCAGAGTTCGATATTATGTACGGCGAGGGCATTTCCCACGTCGGCGAGCTTGTGGATGTGGGCGTTGAAACCAATATCCTTAAGAAATCGGGCGCATGGTTCTATTACGGCGATACAAGGCTTGGTCAGGGACGGGATAATGTTAAAAAGCTGTTCCTTGACAATCCTGAATTAGCCAAAGAAATAGAGGATAAAATTTTTGACGTAGTTAAGGCGGGCACAGAGGTTACAGGCGTTTCGGCAGAGCCGAGCGAGGGTGACAGCGAGCCTGTAATTGAGCCTACCGCACCTGAAAATATCCGTCCCCGCAAAAAGGTGGATATTGATATAGCGGTTGACGAATAATGCTTATCACCGAAACACAAAAGCAAAAGAAACACCTGACAAGGCTTGTTTTTGAGGACGGCAGGGAGGCCTTTTTGGATAATGACATTTGTGTTAATTATTCCCTAAAGCCCCAAACGCAAATTTCCGAGGAAGAACTAAAAAAGCTTACCTACGAATCGGAGTACCTAAGGGCCAAATCAAGGGCGCTTTGGTACTTAGACCGTGCCGACCGCACCGAAAAGGGTATGTACGAAAAGCTTGTGACGGCGGGATTTGATAGGAAGGCCACCGCCGCAGTTGTGGGCAGATTTGTTGAGGTAGGGCTTATTGATGACCGCCGCTTTGCCGAAAATTTTGCCGAAAAATGTCGGGACGCAAACATCTCAAAGCGTGAGGGAATAAGAAAACTGCTTTTGAAGGGTGTTCCTTATGAAATTGCAAACGAGGTCTTCTCTGAAACCGAGGCGGACGAGGAGGAGCAGGTGCTGGCGGTAATTGAAAAAAAGTACGCACGGAAGCTTACCCAAGAAAACGGCGTGCAAAGGGTTTACGCCGCACTTATAAGAAAGGGCTTTTCCTTTTCAGCGGTAAAAAACGCCCTTAAAAAATACAGCGAAGAGCTTGAATACAGCGAGGAATAGCGTGAAAAATCACGCAAAAAATATAAAGACGCCTGTTTCTCGCCTTTGTCAACAAAGGCAACCGAAACAGATGCGATATAATAATCACCGTTTTGGTGACTTTGCGTTGCATTTAGTGTCTTGAAAAATGGTGATTATTATGTATAAGGTTAGTATGGTGTCGCTCGGTTGCCCTAAAAATCAGGTTGACGCCGAAATGATGCTTGATACCCTTAAAAATGCAGGTTTTGAAATAGGAGCCGAGGAGTCCGAGGCGGACGCAATTATTATTAATACCTGTGGTTTTATTGAGGATGCCAAAAAGGAAGCTATAGAAAATATCCTTGAAGCCGCCGAGTATAAAAAGAACGGCAAGTGCAGGGCGCTGATAGTCACGGGCTGTCTCGCCGAGCGCTACAAAGACGATGTGACCGAGGAAATACCCGAGGTTGATGTATGCGTAGGCATCGGCAAAAACGGGGATATTGCAAAAATCGTAGCCGAGGCTTTAAAGGGCGAACACAAAAACGCCTACGGCGAAAAGTGGGAGCTCAATTTAAACGGCGGAAGAATTTTGAGCTCATATCCCTTTACCACTTATTTAAAGGTGGCGGACGGGTGCGATAACTGCTGTACCTACTGCGCAATTCCCAAAATCAGGGGCAGACTTCGCTCAAGAAAAATTGAGGACTGCGTTGCCGAGGCAAGGAAATTAGCCGAGGGCGGAGTAAAGGAATTAACGGTAGTAGCGCAGGATACCACCGCCTACGGGGAGGATATTTACGGAAAACCAATGTTAGCTGAGCTACTGCGGGAGTTTTGCAAAATTGAGGGACTGCATTGGATAAGAACCCTTTACACCTACCCTGACCGTATTACCGACGAGCTGCTTGATACGGTAGCGAGCGAGCCCAAATTAGTCAAATACTTTGATATTCCGCTCCAGCATGTAAACGGAGACATATTAAAGCGAATGAACCGTAGGGGCGACTGTGAAAGCCTTACGGCGCTTATTAATAAAATACGGGCGAAAATCCCCGATGTAACCCTTAGAACCACCCTTATAACGGGTTTCCCCGGGGAAACCGAGGAGCAGTTCTGCGAATTAGCGCAGTTTGTAAAGGAAATGCGGTTTGACAGGCTCGGCTGCTTTACCTACTCTGCCGAGGAGGATACTGTAGCGGCAACCTTTACAGACCAGATAGACGCTCAAACAAAGCAGGACAGAATGGATAATATAATGGATATGCAGATGACCATATCCGCCGAGAAGAACGAGGAGAAGGTCGGCAGTATAACTGAGGTGCTGATTGAAGGCTGGGACGATTACATTAAATGTTACTTCGGTAGAACCCCCGCCGACGCACCCGAGGTTGACGGCAAAATATTTTTCATGTCGGACCGTCCGCTTAAAATCGGCGACTTTGTAAAGGTACAGGTAAACGATTGCCTTGATTACGATTTGTTGGGAGAGTTATGTGAATGAATACACCAAATAAATTAACAATAGCAAGAATAATTGCAACCCCGTTTTTTATGGCGGCGCTTATGATTGAGTTTCCGTTCCACTATACCGTAGCGCTGATACTTTTTATCGCCGCCTCGCTTACCGATATGATTGACGGTAAAATGGCAAGAAAATACAATATGATAACCGATTTCGGCAAGTTTTTAGACCCCCTTGCCGATAAAATGCTCACCACCGCCGCATTTTTGGGCTTTATTAAAATGGGCATAGGCTGGCAGGTGACATGGATTGCCTTTATTGTGCTGTTCAGGGAGTTTTTGATTTCCTCTTTACGCCTTGTTGTGGTTTCAAGCGGCGGCAAGGTAATAGCGGCTAATATGTGGGGTAAGTGCAAAACGGTAAGCCAGATGGCGGGCATAATTTTAGCCCTCTTTGCCTATGTGCTTATTTCCGATTTCGGAATAAATAACGGGGTATTTGTTTCTGTCTGTAACATAATAATCAGCATACTTTTCTGGGCTTCCGCAGTATTATGTATTATATCGGGAGTAATTTATCTTAAAGACAGCAGGGAGTATATCGACCCGTCCAAGTAAACACGGGTTTTAGGAGGTTATTTAGTTGTTTGACAGACTTCGTGAGGATGTAAACGCGGTAAGGGACAGAGACCCCGCCGCACGGAGCTTTTTGGAGGTTTTACTGCTTTATCCCGGAGTTAAAGCCATAAGAATGTATAGAAGAGCCCATTATTATTATGAGCACGGCTGGCTTTTTTTGGCACGCTATGTCTCACAGCGGGCGGCAAGAAAAACGGGTATTGAAATTCACCCCGGAGCTAAAATAGGAAGACGGCTTGTAATAGACCACGGAACGGGAATAGTAATAGGCGAGACCGCCGAGATAGGGGATGATGTGCTTATCTATCAGGGCGTTACCTTGGGCGGCACCGGAAAGGACACGGGAAAGCGCCACCCCACCGTTGGAAACAATGTTATGATAAGTGCGGGCGCAAAGGTTTTAGGCCCCTTTAAAATTGGGGACAATTCCCGTATTGCGGCAGGAGCGGTAGTGCTTGAGGAAGTGCCGCCTAACTGTACGGTTGTGGGCGTGCCCGCAAGGGTAGTCCGTCAGGACGGTAAAAAGGTGAGCTGTGCACAGAGCCTTGACCAAATTCATATTCCCGACCCTGTTAAGCAGAAGATGGAATGTCTGGAAAAAAGGATTAAAGAGCTTGAAAAGCAGGTTTGTGGCATAGAAGGAGAAGACCAAGATGAGGATATTTAACACACTTACAAGGCAAAAGGACGAATTTAAACCCATTACCGAGGGCGAGGTTAAGATTTACGCCTGCGGCCCTACGGTTTATAACTATATTCATATCGGAAATGCCCGTCCGCTTTGCGTTTTTGATACCCTCCGCCGTTATTTTGAATGGCGGGGCTATAAGGTGACCTTTGTTCAGAACTTTACCGATATTGACGATAAGCTTATTAAAAGGGCGAATGAGGAAGAAACTACGGTGCCCGATGTAGCCGAGCGTTATATAAAGGAATTCTGGACCGACGCTAACGGACTCAATGTTAAAAAGGCGACGGTTAACCCCCGCGCCACCGAAAATATTCAGCAAATTAAGGACATTATTTCTGCCCTTATGGAAAAGGGCTATGCCTATGAATCGGGTGGGGATGTTTATTACCGTGCTACAAGGTTTAAGGACTACGGCAAGCTTTCCCATCAACCTCTTGAGGATTTAGAGGCAGGGGCGAGAATAGATGTCACCGAAATTAAGGAAGACCCCATGGACTTCTGCCTTTGGAAGGGCGCAAAGCCGGGCGAGCCTTATTGGGACTCACCTTGGGGCAAGGGCAGACCGGGCTGGCACATTGAGTGCTCGGCTATGGCATGCCGCTATTTAGGCAAGACTATCGACATTCATTGTGGCGGTCTTGATCTTATCTTCCCCCACCACGAAAACGAAATTGCCCAGAGCGAGGCGGCGAACGGCTGTGACTTTGCCCATTACTGGATGCACAACGGCTTTATCAATGTTGATAACCACAAGATGTCAAAGTCCCTTAATAACTTCTTTACCGTCCGTGATGTGGCGGAAAAATTCGGTTATGAGCCGATTCGATATATGATGGTATCAAGCCAGTACAGAAGCCCGATTAACTATTCCGTAGAGGTTATAGAGCAGGCGAAAAACTCTCTTGAAAGGCTTTATACCTGCCGTGACAATATCGATTTTGCCCTTAAAAATGCCGAGGACGGCGGCGAGGTTCCCGCATTTGTAGAGCAGAGAAAAAAAGAGTTTATCGCCGCTATGGAAGACGACCTTAACACAGCCGACGCATTGGCGGCAATATTCAGCCTTGTGCGTGATATTAACACGGCTATTGCAAACGGTGCAAAAAAGACCGCTTTAGAGGACTTTGCCGATATGTTTGACCAATTAACAGGCGTTTTAGGTCTTGTTTACAACCGTAAGGAAGAAACCCTTGACAGCGAGATTGAGCAGCTTATCGAAAAGCGCACTGCCGCCCGAAAGGCTAAGGATTTTAAAACCGCCGACGAAATTCGTGATAAGCTAAAGGAAATGGGGATTATATTAGAGGACACCCCCCAGGGCGTAAAATGGACGAGAAGCTGATAAAAAAAGAGCCTTTGGGCAGGGACATTTTCATTTATGTCACACCGCATCACACCTTTGGGACAGATGCGGTGCTGCTTGCCAACTTCGCTTCGGCACGAAAAAAGGATACCCTTGTGGATTTGGGTACGGGCTGCGGAATTATCCCGCTTTTGATGCTAAGGGATGGGAATTTGAAGGCCGCTGTGGGTGTGGATATTTCCCCCGAGGCGGCTGAATTATCCCGGCGGACAAGCCGTGAGCTAATGCTAAACAATTTCACCGTTTTAAACAGCGATTTAAAGGAGCTTAAGGGGAAAATAGATTTTGGCTGTCACACCCTTGTCACCTGCAATCCGCCCTATAAAGCCCCAAACGGGGGACTTAAAAACCCCGACGGAGTCAAGGCGACGGCACGGCACGAGGTTGACTGCACGCTCCGAGATATAGTCGAGGTTGCGTCCAAGCTTTTGCAGACCTCGGGCAGATTTTGCATCTGCCACAGACCCGAACGCCTTGCGGAGCTGATGGATATTATGCGGGAGTATAAATTAGAGCCCAAAAGGCTTCGGCTTGTGGTTCAGCGGCAGGGAGAGGAGCCGTGGCTTGTGCTTGTTGAGGGCAAAAAGTGCGCCAATACGGGTCTTCGCATAGCCCCCACCCTTTATATTGAGGAAGAGGGGAATTTTTCGCCCGAAATGATAGAAATATACGGCGCTTATAAGGAGGCGTACTTATAATGAGCGGAAGGCTTTATGTTGTCGGTACGCCGATTGGGAATTTAGAGGATATCAGCCCCCGTGCATTGCGTATTTTAAGCGAGGCAGACTTTATCGCTGCAGAGGATACTCGGGTGACGGTAAAGCTCTTAAATCGTTTTGACATTAAAAAAGAAATGCTTTCCTACTATGAGCATAATAAAAACACCAAGGGAAATCTTATAATAGAACGCATTTTAAAGGGCGAAAGCTGTGCGCTTGTGTCCGATGCGGGTATGCCCGCTATTTCAGACCCGGGCGAAGACCTGGTGAGGCAGGCGCATAGTGAAGGGATTACGGTGGAATCTGTACCCGGCCCCAGCGCCCTTGTAACTGCCCTTGCAATTTCAGGAATGGCCAGCGGCAGATTCTGCTTTGAGGGCTTTTTATCGGTGAATAAAATAAGCCGAAAAAGGCACTTGGACGAGCTTAAAAACGAAAAACGCACTATGATTTTTTACGAGGCTCCACATAAGCTTAATGCGACCCTTAAGGATATGCTTAAAGTATTCGGCGACCGCAAAATCGCCCTTGTCAGGGAGCTTACAAAAATACACGAAACGGTATTTAACACCACCCTTTTGGGAGCAGTGGATTTTTATGCTGTTAATCCGCCTAAGGGTGAGTTTGTTTTGATAATTGAGGGGAAAAAAGAGGAAGAGACCCTGCAATATACACTCCAAGATGCGGTGAAGCTTGCCGAAAGGCTGACGGACGAGGGGAAGTCAACATCGTCAGCCGCAAAGGAAGCGGCAGAAATTTCAGGAATAAAAAAGGGCGATATATATAAAGTGCTTATCAATCAAAAATAGGTGTGGATATGGAAAACAATAACAATTCATTTGAGTTTATCAGTGATGATATTTATTCTTCGGTCGAAGCAGCCGAACAAAATTTCAATGATATTGTAAGTGAATCTTCTTTTAAGGGACGGCACTTTAGTAAGAAAAAAAGGGGAAATTGGTTTACAAATTGGTGGGGACGCCGCCAAAAATGGCAGAAGGCCGTTATGATAAGCGCCACCTCCCTTGTTTTGGTGCTGGTAATAGCTGTCGGAGTGCTATTAAAGGTCTTCGATTACAACTATAATAATATAACCGCCAATCCCGATGATTTGGGCTTTGAAAGTGTTATAGATAAAAAAATCACCAATGTAGCCCTGTTCGGAATCGACTCCCGTCAGGTGGATTCCTTTAAGGGACTTTCGGACAGTATAATGATATTAAGCCTTAATTCCGAGACCAAAAGGGTTAAGGTTATCTCGGTTATGCGGGATAGCTTAGTGCCCATAACCAGCAACGGAAAAACCGTTTACGGCAAGATAAACAGCGCCTATAAGACGGGCGGGCCCGAGCTTGCAATTAAGACCCTTAATACCATATTCGGGCTTGATATTTCGGAATATGCAACCGTAAACTTTTACGGTATGGCGGATATAATAGACGCCGTAGGGGGTATTGATGTAACCCTTGCACAGGGCGAGCTCAACACCTACGGATATGAGCACGGCGCAAGGGTCAACTTCGGCATAAACGGTATGATTGTAGAGCAGTGCGGTTATATGGGTATTGACCCGTCAAGTTATTATATTAGAGAGGCGGGGCTTCACCACCTAAACGGCGTTCAGGCGGTGGCGTATGCAAGAATAAGGCACGCTGCAAATATCGAGGGTACAAACGACGACTTCGGCAGAACCGACCGCCAGAGATATGTTATGGAACAGCTTTTTAACAAGGCGGTCACATTAAATACAGCCCAGTATATAAGTCTTGCGAAGTCCCTTATTCCTTGTAGTGAAACCTCCCTTTCTTATTCCCAGATTTTAGGCCTTGCGGTTAACATTCTCCTTGATTCCCCTATCTTTGAGCAAAGCCGTGTACCCCTTACCGAGTATCAGATGGCTTCAAAAACCGTAAGCGGCTACGGCTCTTGCCTTTATTATGATTTAGACTATGCGGGCAAAATAATAAGAGCCTTTATTTATAATGATATAACCCCCGAGGATTATATGAAGTTAAACGGCATTGAGAAAAACGATTGGTATGCGAAAAGATATTCCACCTCGAGCAATACAGCTTCGGGCTCATCGGTTTCAAGTGATTCCTCGGCCACAACTTCTTCGGGCAAGAGCTCATCGACCGCATCTGCCTCAAGCAAAGCTCCGTCTGCAGTGTCTTCCTCGAAGGTAAGCTCTACGGCAAGCGCCTCATCGCCCACCTCAAGTGAAGACACATCATCAGAAAGCGTAAGCTCTGAGGCTACAAGCCCCTCAAAGCCATCAGGCTCTTCTGAGACTGAGCTGACAGAGAGCACTACCTCTTCTTCGGACTCTGAGGCGCCCTCCTCTTCCGAGCCTGCTGCTTCGGTCCCGCCAGAATCAAATACCGCACCCGCTGAATCGGAATAACGGTATAAAAGGAAAAAATTTATGCCGGAAAATTTGTATCAGGCGGTATGGATTTTCCTGATTTACGCCTTTTCAGGCTGGGTGATTGAAAAATTTTTCAAGATAAATGGTGGATTATTCTTGTCACCCTAAAATAGCCGACTTTAAGGAGAAGCGGAAAAATGAAAAAGACAGTATGTGAAAGCTGTACTAACTATGTGTACGACGAGGAAAGCGACTGTATGTGCTGTGAGGTAAATCTTGACGAGGACGAAATGATGAGGTTTATGTCTTCACAGACCTATAATTGCCCGTATTTCCGACTTGATGATGAATACGGCATTGTAAGAAAGCAGAATTAAGGGTGAAATTATGTTTTATGTTTATCTTGTAGCGAGTGCGGCACTTATACCTATGCTTGATAATTTTTTTGAAATATTGAGACATTCCTATTCATGGTGGCTGGTGCCTCTGCTTTTTGTGGGCTTCTTTTTGGGGCTTGTAATTATTCATATTCTTATTACTGTTATCTGGATTCTTACAATAAAAACCGACCGACCCATAAAACAAAGACCTGCCTTCAGGAGGTGGATTAAC
>JAEIGA010014586.1_pt1 | contig 11957 bp, 4 predicted proteins | sample 9270691 | NCBI WGS metagenome assembly JAEIGA01 (sample SAMN17057246, study PRJNA624740) | gut metagenome | biome: biome; isolation source: fecal sample | host: Bos grunniens | place: China: Xizang | collected 2019
AAGTACGTTACCGCCTGCGATCATTGCGATAACCGCACCCTCGATAACCTCCTTCTGACCGATTACGTCGCGGCCGATCTGCTCGAAGATGTTTTTGCACTGTGTGCTGAATTTCTGAATGCTCTGTTCTGTAACCATTTTAATATTCCTCAATCTGTTTTATTTTTTTATACTGTCGTTATGTTCTGTTTAGATACTGTCGTAATATGCCTCGAAGAACTCACGAAGCTCGGGGGGTATCTCTCCGCTCTCTTCAAAGATCTCAAGAGCAAGCTGATAATAATAATCAAGGTAGTCTCTGTAATAGGTGTTGCCGTCGATAAACTGGTTTGAATCCTGCCATTTACCGCCTGCGCCCTGGCCTTTACCGTCGCCCTTGCCTTCGCCCTGCTCGTCGCTGGAGCCCTGACCACCGTCGTTCTCGCCCTTTGAGCCCGAGCCGTCGCCCTCGCTGCCGTTGGCACCGGTTTGGTCACTCTCTGCGTTAGCGCCGCCATTCGCGGGCAGATCCTCTGCCTTATCGCCCTCTGTAGCCTCTGAGCCCTCACCGCCTTCGCCGCCTTCGCCGCTAGAGCCATCGCCGTCTTCACCGATTTCTTCAAACACGGCTACGAAATACATCTCGACCGTGACGTTTGTCTCGTAGCGCTCAAGCTCCGAGAGTCCGTCGTCCCAGCCAACAAAAATCCAACCATCCTCGGGCACTGCAACTACGGGAGTGGTAGATCCGCCCGGCTCAACGAGCTGATCAGCCTCGCCCTCGATGTAACCGCCTTCATCTACCGCGTATGTAACGGCGATGTGGTTTGCAAGGGGATCTTCCTCGATGATTTCATCGAACGAAGGAATCTCTCCGCTATCGGAAAGCCCCTTTACGGTTGTCATGGACGCGCCCAAAACCGCCGCGATCACGGCGACACACACCACGACCTTGGGTATTCTGAGCTTGATCTTTCTGTCTCCTACACGCTTGATGCTCGCGTAGGCGTTTTCGCGCTGCACGGATGCTATGTAAGAGTTGTCGCCCTCGAACTCGAGCATAGTTATCATACGCTCCTCAAGGCCGAGACGGTCCATACGAGCCGCGGTCTCTACAATCGACGGCTTATACTTCAGGAAATACAGTAGCACGGCACTGACGAGCCAAGCTCCTGCTCCCACTCCTATCGCAAGCCACACACCGCCGAAACTAAATATCCACGCCACAAGTGCAGTTATAAAGTTAACTATGAATCCTATCGCAAGTCCTGCGAGGAGCGATTTCATCACCGCCTCGAGAACCAAACGCAGATAATGTTTCTTAAACAGTTGCTTTGCATTCATAATATATATTCCTTTCATTTTATTCTAAAGCAAGTGAATGGAGATCCATTCTACGCACCGATTTCGTGCAAAATCGAACGCAATATAAAAACATTCGATTATATTGCGCTCTGTCTTGAACGAAATATTACGCCGCCGGATTGCCGATTGACGCACCGGCGGCGTGCGAGTCAGTAGTTGACTGCGCGAATAATATTTCTAACGGTCCGGAACAATTATGCCTTGGACACACTAAGATCAAGGGGACCAGTATCGGAGCTATAATAGTATCTTACAGCGATGTAGTAGGTGGTATTCGCGCTAAGGCTGTAATCAGAATCTATAGTGGTATAGCCACCGTTTACATACTCTGCATAGAAGGTCTTCTCTCTGGAGCCGGATGCGCTATAGAGATAGATCATAGTGTCGCCGCCGTAGAGGTAGAAGTTGTAGTAGCCGGACTCATCGGTGGTGAACTTGTAGTATACATACTGACCGCCGGTAGTGATATCAACAACTACATCATCACCAAGGTTGAGGTTATATGCGTACTCCATACTGGTTCCGGCATAAAGCGCCTCGAACTCCTCCTGGCTCATCCACTTAGCGTAAAGAGTGGTCTTCTCGCCGTTATAGTAGGAGCCGGAAACAGCCGAGCCCGAAAGCTCTGCGTTATCGTACCAACCAACGAAGATATATCCATCTCGAGCGGGAGCCGCAGGAACCGTGATAGGCATACCGCTTGTAATGCTGTCTACCGCACTGCCGCCGTTAGTCTCGAAGTTGTAGGTAATATCCTCACCGGTGAAGCCCCAAAGAACGGTAGCGTAGCTGCTGTTGCACCAGGAGCTCGACCAACCGGAGGGTTTAGCACCGAGAGTGGTAACGAAGGTAATATCGCTAGATACAGACAGTGCGTAAGAGCCTACAGATGTAAGCGATTCGGGAAGCGCAACGGTTCCGCTAATCTTGGTACCGTAGAAGGCATCTTCGCCGATCTCAACGATAGTGTCGGGAAGATCAAGGCTCTCAAGATCAGCATAGTAGAACGCGCTGTAACCTATCTTAAGAAGACCTTCGTTAAAGGTAACGCTCTTGATAGAGGAGTCGTAGAACGCGCCCTCCATAATCTCCTTAACGGTAGATGCAAGGGTTACGTGCTCTATTCCTTCACCGAATGCATAGGTGTAAATGTGAGTAACACCCTCGGGAACGGTAACGCTTGTCTCGTCGCCGACATAGGAAATGAGATATACGCCGTCTTCCATATTCATAAGGACGAATCCGTTGTTAACCGAAACCGCGCTCTCGCCCTCGGTGTAAACACGAAGTGCATATCTTGCAACGTATCCGCAATTTTTGCTACCTGCCGCAAGATCGATCTGAGACTTGTTGCAAACCTCGATAAGAGACTCGCAATAGTAGAACGCATCTTCACCAAATACGCTCTCGGTCATATCCGAAGCGATGTAAACGCTGACAAGAGAGCCACAGGAGTAGAACGCTCTTTCACCGATGGAGGCGATCTTCTCGGTGAACTTAACGCTGGTGAGGTTGTAGCACTCTGCAAATGCACGCTCACCAATGGTAAGAGGCTCGGTACGTCCACCCTCGAAGGTAAGTGTCTTAAGGGTGCCGAGACCCTCGAAGAGCTCGTCGCCGATAGCGGTAACGGTGTTGGGGATTACGAAATCGCCAAGATTCTTCTGCGCGGGGATCAAAACGATGCCCGTGCCATCAGCGGTATAAAGAATACCGTCGATAGACTTGAAGTAGGTGTTTCTGGGATCGACCTTAACGCTCTCAAGCGCGGTGCCGGAGAATGCGTTACTTGCAATAACAGAAACGCTTGCGGGAATGGTGATGTCAGCGAGGCTGCTGCAACCGTAGAAGAGGTTTGCAGGGATCTCGGTGGTCTTGGTTCTGAGCTCAACGTCGGTAAGAGACGAGCAACCCCAGAATGCGCCGTTGCCAAGATTGGTGGTCGTCTCGGGGATCACAACGCTCTCAAGAGAAGCCGCATAGTTGAACGCATAAGCGCCGATGGTGCTGACGGAAGTGGGGATCTCGATGTCCTTAAGTCCCGTGCACTCAGCAAAGGTATAAGCACCGATCTCGGAGCACTTGCTACCGTTCTCGAAATCAACGCTCTCAAGAGTGGTGATCTCATAGAATGCAGAGGGGTTCTTGTAGCTTGCGCTCTCTACACCCTCGATCACGGTTACGCTTGCGGGAACGGTGAAGCTCTTAAGTGCGGTGTAAGCGAAGGTACCTGCGGGAATCTTCTCAAGCTGAGAATTGGGTGCGAAGGTTACAGACTCGAGCGACGAGCAGGTGTACTCATCGTACTCGTAGTAGTAGAATACGCTTGCGCCGAGAGTCTTAAGGCTTGCGGGGAAGCTTACGGAAACAAGGCTTGTGCTACCTGCGAATGCGTGATCGCCAATGCTTACGAGTCCCTCGGAGAAGGTTATCTCGAGAAGGTCTGCGCACTGATAGAATGCATAGTTGCCGATGTTAACTACGCCTGCGGGAATTGCAAGCTGAATTACACCGGTCGATGCAAACGCAGAGTCGCCGATAGAAACGAGTGCGCTGTTCTCTGCAAAGGTAAGGTTGCTGAGAGCACTCTCGTAGAATGCATTGTTGCCGATGCTGTAAACTCTTGCGGGAAGCGCGAGAGTCTCGAGCGCATACGTGTCGTAGAACGCATAATTGCCAATGATAAGCAGATCATCGCCGCCGTCATCGAAGTTAACGGTGTTAAGCGCGGTGCAGTAGTAGAATGCGTTATCGTCGATCTTCTGTACGGTCGCGGGGATGTTGATCTCCTTCAGGCCACTGCACTGGTTGAAGGCATTCTTCTGGATCTCAACGAGTCCTGCAGGAAGAACTACCTTCTGAATGCTACTGTTGCTTGCAAACGCATTTACGCAAATGATCTTTACGTTAGAGTCAACAACAACCTCAGCGTCGGTCTTTGCAAGAGGATAAGCCACGAGTGCGGACTTGTCTGCATTGTACAGAATTCCGTTTACAGAGGAGAAGTTATCGCCCTGTCCGTTTGCGCCCACGTTGAGTGCAGCAAGCTTCTTACAGCCGGTTACCATTTGGGAATCGAAGACGGTAAGGCTCTTAGACAGAGTGATCGACTCGAGGCTCGAGCAGCCGGAGAATGTGCTCGTACCGAGCGTGGTCACGTTATCGGGAAGAACGATAGACGTGAGGAGCGTGCAATAAGCGAATGCGGCATTGCCGATAACCATATCCTCGGTTCCGCCTGCGAACTTGAGGGAAGTAAGTCCCTCTGCTTCGTAGAATGCACGGTCGTGGATCTTGGTCACGGTTGCGGGAACGGTGAACTCACCTGCGCGAGCCATAGGATAATATACGATCTCCTTCATATCGGCGGTCATAAGAACGCCCTCGAAAGAGGTATAGTATGCGCCGGCCTTATCCTCGACGGAAATGGATGCGAGAAGATCGCAACCCTCAAAGACACTTGCGCCGTCTGCAAGAGGAGCTATCGTCTCACCGGTATAAGAGGTGTAGGTAGCAAGTCTTGCGGGAAGAGCCATCGAGGTAAGCTTGGATGCACCGTCAAATGCACCGGCGCCGATAGTGAGAGGCAGATCTCCACCCATCTCGAAGGTGATAGAGGTAAGCGTGCTGTAAAGTCCGTAGAACGCGCTCTCGCCGATACCGAGTCTGTCATAGGTCTCGCCGGATACGGGATCGGTATATGCGGGAAGGTTAGTTACGCTCTTAGGAATTACGAAGGATACGAGCGAGGAATAATAGAAGCACTCATCTCCGATAGTCGTAAGGCGAGGATTCTCACCCTTGATCGTCACGTTAAGCTCGTCGTCGCCTGCGTACTTGAAGGTAGCCTGCTCAAGAACGGTAAGTCTTGCAGGAAGCTCAACGGTCTCAAGGTAAGAGCAATAGTAGAAGACGTGACCGCGATAGATATCGGTGTAATACGCACCCATACTCTCGTTATAGCCGCGATCAACATAGGTCGCACCGAGGTAAAGGTCTTCAGTACCCTCCTCGAAGATAACGGTAGTCAGGCGGGTATTTGCAAATGCGTAAGCACCAATGGTCTTAACGGTACCGGGAATAGTAATGGTCTCGAAGTAGTAGGAAGAATCGTAAGTAGACTCATGTGCAAACGCGAAAGCACCGATGCTCTCAAGAACGGAACCGCTTGCGAAGGTAACGTCGCCAAGCTCGGTACATGCGTAGAACGCATAGTTACCGATGGTCTTAACGGATGCCGGGATAACGATATCCTCAACGTTTTCGTTCTCACGGAATGCGTGGTTGCCGATGGTCTCGAGCTTAGAGTTCTCTACTGTGAGGGTTACGCTGGGACCGTAGTAGTAGGTCCACCAACCGGCCTCAACTCTTGCAGCGAAGCAGTAATCGCCGATGGTCTTAACCGATGCGGGAACGGTGATCTCAAGTTCTGCACCCCAGAATGCGTAGTCGCCAAGAGAGGTAATGCCCTCGTTAAGAACTACCTCCTCTGCAGAGGTCATATAGAACGCACTGTTTCCGATAGAAACGGTGTGTGCCGGAAGAGTGAGAGTACCAAGAGTTGCATTCTTGAATGCGTTGTCGCCGATAACGAGAGTGCCCTTTGCTTCGCCGACAAACTCGATTACGGGAATGGATGCGCCGTTGAATGCGTTATCACCTATATAGGTGATGGTGTTGTTAATGGTAAGCTTGGTAAGCTTGGTAACGTTCTGGAATACACCGTTGTTAATGGTGGTAACCGTCGCGGGAATCTCGTACTCACCGCTCTTGCCCTGGGGGAAGAATACGATCTCGGTCTTTGCGAAGTCGTAAACTACGCCGTCCTCGGACTTGAAGAAGGTGGATGCGGGATCTACGTTGACCTCGGTAAGAGAGGTACAACCTGCGAATACACCGGGGATCTTGGAAACGTTAGCGGGAAGATTTACTACCGAGAGAGCTACGCAGTTCTGGAATGCGTTAGCGCCGAACTCAAGGGTCTTGCCGCCGTTAGCGAAGCTGATGGTAGCAAGCTCGGAGCAATCTGCAAACGCGGATGCGCCGATGTTGGTCATAGTTGCAGGAACGGTGAAGGCCTCAAGAGAGGTACAGCCCATGAATGCACCCTCGCCGAGAGTTGCAAGACGGCTGCCGTCCTCGAGAACTACGTCCTCAAGAGATTCACAGTTTCTGAATGCGTACTTGCCTACGCTGAGATCGCGGAATGAGGTACCGCTGAAGGTAACCTTCTTGAGACTTTCAAGACCGTAGAATGCACACTCATCTACCACAGCAAGAGTGCTGGGAATGCGGATCTCCTCAAGGTGGCTGCAGCCAACGAACGCGCCTGCGGATACGCTTGTGGTACCCTCGGGAATTACGTAAGTGCCGCTGAGAGATGCGGGAGCAAGAAGAAGGGTCTTGCCGTCCTTGGTGAAGAGAACGTTGTCAATGGACTTGTAGGTCTGGTTGTTGGAAGCTACATTGATAGCCTCAAGAGCGATACAGCCTGCGAATGCGTTCTCAACAGTCTCAACGTCGATGCTGGTGCCGTCGAGAGTGTATCTCTGAAGCTTGATGTCCGAAAGTCTTGCGGGAAGAGTGATCTTCGCAAGCTTCGTACAGTTCATAAACGCTCTGGTTCCGATGGTAAGAGGAAGCGACTCGGTGCCGACCTCAAATACAACGGAGGTGAGGTTTGTAGCATCTCTGAACGCCTCTCTGCCGATAACGGTTACGTCAGGGCTGACGATAACCTTGGAGAGCGCGGAGCCTGCAAATGCAGCCTCGGGAATCTCGGAGACGCCTGCGGGAATGCGATAGGTGCCGGTCTTGGCCATGGGCACAAGCGCAAGCTTGGTCTTGCCGCTCGCGGTGCGCTCAAGAAGCACGCCATCCTCGGAGGTGAATACAGGGTCGGAAACACCCTCAACGTCGTAAACGTTGATCTCGGCGAGAGATGCACAGCCATCGAAGGGGGAGATCATAGAGATCTGCTCGATGGTCTCGGGGAGGTTGAGCACCTTGATGTTAGAGCAATTAGCAAAGGCGTTACCGGAGATGAATGCTACGGGAAGGCCCTTATAGGTTGCGGGAATGGTAACCTCGGATACGAGATCGATTCTCGAGCCCTTGGATACTGCGTAAACGTCCTTGCCGTTTACCTTGGTGAGAGTGAACGAGAGAGCCTCGTCAACCCAGAATGCATAGAGCTCCTTGCCCTCGAGGTGAGACCAGGGTGCAAGGCTGTTACCACTCTCGTCGGTGTACTGGGTGCCCATACCGTAGGGAGCGGAGAACCAACCGCCGAATGCGCCTGCTACGTCGCTTGCGGTGGGAACTACGAGCTGGTAGTGACCGTCGAAGTCAACCTTATCGGTTGCAACGTCCGCGGATCCGCCAAGACCGTAGTTGTAGGTGATCTCGTACTTGTTTGCCTTATAGTAAGCGTAAAGAACAAGAGGAGTGCTCTCGCTGAAGATCTCGTCGCTATATACAGCACCGTTAGCGGTTGCACCGCCGGGTACGTTGTACCAAGCTACGAAGGAGTAGCCTGCCTTCTCTGCAGACTCAAGGGTGATGGGATCGCCAATTGCCTTGAACTGCTCCTTAACGCTGTTACCGCCGAGAGTATCGAAGATAACGCGCTGAGCCTGGACGGTGGTGGTAGCCCACTCGGAGGCGGTCTTGCCGTCAACGAAACGAACCTTAACTACGTTCGCGCCGCTCTTATTGAGAACAACAGGTGCGGAATATACGCCGCCCTCAACCTTAACGATCTCGCCGTCGTTGACCTGGATCTCATAGTACTGAGCGCCGATAACGGGTGCCCAGGTGAGCTTGCCTGCAGCGTAGGTAACGTTCTTGTTCATCTCGTAGTAACGGGCTACGAGCTCGTCGGAAGGAAGAGAGGTGGTGGCACCAACAGCGCGTACGCTGATAGCATAATCAACGCCCTCAACAACGTCGATAACGGTCGAGAGATCGAAGGAAGCTGCGGTCACGTCATACTCGGTGCCGTTTACGCTAACTACGTACTTCTCTGCTCCGTTGACTGCGGTCCAGGAAAGAACAGAGCCGGAAAGAAGAATGTTTGCGGGAGTGTCGAGCGTGGTCTTGTTGCAAACAAACTCAACCGCCTCGGAGGAAACGTAACCCTCGGTCTTGGGGTAAACCTTAACTACGATGCCGCCCTCTGCGGGTGCACACTCCTTAAGGGATACAAAGGTCTGGCTGCCGAAGTTTACGAAGCCGTGGTTGTGTGCAGAATTGCCGCAAAGAACAGAAACCATATAGTTCTCTGCAGATGCGACCTCATTCCAGTAGAGGGTCTGGGTCGCCTCGTCGAAGCGGAAGCCGTCAACGCTACCGAGAGTTCTGGTATAGGTGAACACGTCGGAGGTGGAGGAAGCATATCCGTCTGCAACTGCGGTAACGGTGAACTTGATACCGTCTGCAGTCATAGCACAGTTTGCGAAGTTGAAGGTTCTGGAGGAACCGTTATCGAATGCGGTGTGGTTGTGCTCGGGGTTGCCGCACACGACGGTGATAAGGTACTTCTCAGCGTTTGCAACGGTGTTGAACACGAGCGTGGAGGGCTCGATCACGCTGAACTCGGAAACCTTGGTAAGCGCCTTATTAACGTAGTATCTTACGGTAACGGCGTTGTTCTGCTCGCCGGAATTTGCAAGCGCGGTAACTCTGATCTCGTACTTGCCTGCAGCATAGCTGCTGAAGGGAACGTTGAAGGTGGTAGAACCGGTAGTCTCGTCGATGAGAACGTCACCGTCGGGACCGATAACCTTAACGTCGTAGGATCTTGCACCGTCAACGGAGTTCCAGGAAAGATTGCCTGCTGCTACGTTAACGATAGGAGCTACAAGCTTCGAGCCGGCTGCATTCTCCTGCCAAAGTGCAAACAGAGTGGTGTTTGCATCGAGGAGCATACCGTCCTCGTACTTGTAAGAGAGCGCCTCGCCATTGTTCTCGGTGCTGAACCACCAGCCGGCGAAGGTGTATCCATCTCTTGTAAGAACGGGAAGATCGAAGAGCTTGCCGCCAACCGTTGCAACCGACTCAAGCGCCTCTGCGCCCTCGTAGTTAGCGTTAAGGTTAACGGTGTACTCCTTGCCGCTCTGGGTCTCAAGGCTCCATCTTGCGAAAACGGTGGTGTCCGCGGTAACGGGAGCTGCACCGAATGCATAGGGGGTCTTGAAATCAGCGTCTGCATACCAGCCAACGAAGATATATCCGTCGCGGGTGGGATCTGCAGGCTTGGTTGCGCTCTTGCCGTTAATTACGGTCTGAGACTCAACTGCACTGCCGCCGTCAACGTTGAAGGAAACGGTGTAGCTGAGCTTCTTGAGGAAGCGCATGTTAGCGTTCTGGAAGGAAAGACTGATCACACTGCCCTCGTAGGTTGCGGTAACGTCCGCTACGTCCTCCGAGTTGAAGTCGAGCGCGAGTGCGCTATCGGTAAGCGTATACGCACCGGAATAGAGCACGCCCTTCAGGTAAAGCGAGAAGGTGTCGCCGACGTTAAGCGTCAGTGTGTTTTCGTAATTTGCGTCATCGAAGTAATAAACTCCGGCCTCAGGCCAAGAGGTCTTAGGGTTTTCCGGAGTCACATCAGGCGTGTTACCACAAGACACAGCTGCTACGGTGCAGAATGCCATGAGCAACACAAGGATGAGACTTAAGATTCTTTTCTTGGTTGTCATTATAAAAATCTCCTGAATGGTATGTTTCGAATTTGCCTTGACTCTCTGCCACAAACGTAGAGAATCTTGAAATGCATTATCTGAGGAAAAGGTAGAGTAGCAATGCCGCTACCGCAAAAGATCCGATGCATATTATCAAAACCGGCCCGTAAACCTCTATTGCCGCTCTGAGCATAGCCCAGCGCTCTTTTGAGGTAGCGGTTATGCGCGACTTTCTTTTTTTGTCATATTCCTCCTGCTCCTCGGGGGTTCTCCCCTCCAAGGCGGCCATGGAATATATCGTATCTCCCTTATCCTCGAGATAAACTATTTTAGACTTCTTTTTCATTTACTGTTTCTGCCTCTCCGCTATAAAGATGGCAGTTTACATAATGGCCGTTGCCGACGTCGGTCATAGTGGGTGCGACCTCGCGGCATTTGTCCATACAGAACTTACATCTGGTGTGGAACTTACATCCCTTGGGGGGATTTGCGGGGCTGGGAAGCTCGCCCTCAAGCGCTATAGGCTCGCTCTTTGCGTGGGGGTTAGCCACGGGAACGGCCGAGAAGAGTGCCTGAGTATAGGGATGCTTTGCATTGGAGCAGATCTCCTTTGCGGTACCCATCTCCACGATGTTTCCGAGATACATAACCGCGATATCGTCGGATATGTACTTTACTACGGAAAGGTCGTGAGAAATGAAGATATAAGACATTCCCTCTTCTCTTCTGAGCTTCTTGAGAAGATTGATGATCTGTGCCTGAATAGATACGTCAAGCGCAGATACAGGCTCGTCGCATATAACGAGCTTGGGCTTTACCGCCAAAGCACGTGCTATGCAGATTCTCTGACGCTGTCCGCCCGAGAACTCGTGCGGATATCTGTCGTAGTGATGGGGCTGAAGACCGCATCTTGCCATTACGTTTCTTACGTAGCTGCCGATCTCATCCTCGGGAACGATCTTGTGAACTCTTACCGCCTCGCCGATGATAGCACCGACGGTCATTCTGGGAGGCAAAGAGGAGTAAGGATCCTGGAAGACGAGCTGAAGCTCGGTACGGAGATCGTAAAATTCCTTTTTGGAAATGCTTGCGAGGTCGTAGGTCACACGCTCGCCGTCATCCCCGAGCGAGGTGTACTTTGCAGTACCCTCGGTAGGATCGTACAGACGGAGAATAGTTCTGCCGAGGGTGGTCTTGCCACATCCCGACTCGCCAACGACGCCGAGAGTCTTTCCTCTCTCAAGCTTAAAGGACACGCCGTCAACCGCACGAAGATAAGCAAGAGGCTTACCGAGGAAGTTGGTAGCCACGGGGAAATACTGCTTTAAGCCGTCAACCTCAAGGATGTAATCCTTGTCATTATTGTGCTCCATTAGCTCTCTCCCCCTTTCTTCTCGTACATATGGCAGAATACGCTATGGGTTTCGGTAATCTTAATTTCCTTAGGATAACTTCTGCCCTCACAGTCAGCGCATTTTTTACCGCATCTGCCCATAAACAGACACTCATCGGGAATGTTGATGGGGTTAGGCACGTTGCCGGGGATGCTGTAAAGCTCGCTGGCAGCATCGGATGCAAGAGAGGGCTTTGCCTTCTGGATACCGATGGTGTAGGGGTGCATGGGGTTGTCGAATATCTCGTACACGGTGCCCTTCTCAACAATCTTGCCGGCGTACATTACGACGACGTAATCGGCCATCTCTGCAACGACACCAAGGTCGTGAGTGATAAGCATTATCGATGCGCCGCACTCCTTCTGCACCTTCTTCAGAAGTCTGAGTATCTGGCTCTGAATGGTAACGTCAAGAGCGGTGGTGGGCTCGTCGGCTATAAGGATATTCGGCTTACAAGCCAACGCCATCGCTATCATAATTCTCTGACGCATACCGCCTGAGAGCTGATGGGGATACTGCTTGAGAACCGTCTCCG
>JAEIGA010014587.1_pt1 | contig 11957 bp, 6 predicted proteins | sample 9270691 | NCBI WGS metagenome assembly JAEIGA01 (sample SAMN17057246, study PRJNA624740) | gut metagenome | biome: biome; isolation source: fecal sample | host: Bos grunniens | place: China: Xizang | collected 2019
AGAAGTGCAAGAAGATTTTAAAAACATATTCAGCGAAGAACTTCCTACACTGAAATTTAAACGATGGAATAAAGAAGAATACCTAAAACAGAAAGAGGAAAAGTAAAGAATATCAAACAAGAATACACCGCATCGAATTTTCGATGCGGTGTATTCTTGTTTGATGTAAATTAAAAGCACTTGTGGGCGAGGAGAAAAATAGTGCAGAATGAACGAACTGAACCCGAAGCTGTATATAGATACTGCGAGAGGTGAAGTTCGTTTATAACGCAAAGCCATCAAAAAAAGAAATCTGTCTTGACAGATTTCTTCCTGAAAAAGGTATAAAAATATCGTATAAATAATTTTAAGGGCAAAAATAAATCGGCTTTGAGAGGTCTGTGCATTTTGCTTCCGCCCACTCATTTATGGTAGGTTTCGTTTGCTAATATCTTAAACGCCCGATAAATCTGCTCCTCCAGCATCAGCCTTGCAATGCGGTGGGGGAATGTCATATTGCTCATACTGAGCTTAAAATCTGCCCGTTTCTTAACTTCATCAGAAAGTCCCAGTGACCCGCCGATAACAAAATCTATTGTAGAGCTTTGCATCTGGAAATCTGAAAGCTTTGCCGCAAATTCTTCGCTTGAAAGATTTTTCCCCTCTATGCACATAGCGATTACAATATCACTTTTACCGATTTTTCTCAAAATCTGCTCCCCCTCTTTATTAAGAACGGAAACACATTCTGCAGGGGAGGGGTTATCAGGTATACTTTTATCGGGAATTTGTATAACATTTATACTGCAAAAACGGCTGAGCCGTTTTTCAAATTCGGCTGCAGCCTTAGAAAAGTAATCCTCTTTAATTTTTCCTACGCAGATGATGTTTATTGTCATCAGTCGCCAATCTCCTCTTTCATAGAGTATCTGTCTGCTACGAAAAGCGTTATATCCTCCAAGTTACAGCATCCTGCATTCTCGATACTGTTCATAACAGTTTCATATGCAAGGTGCGGGGTGTTGTTGTCAGAGCTTAGATGCCCCAGCATTATCTTACGCAGTGCCCCTTCACGTACAAGCTTAGCACACAATGCACCGCAAAGCTTGTTTGACAAATGACCGCAATCTGATAATATACGCTCTTTAAGATGCCTTGGATAAGGTCCCGAGATGAGCATTGCCTCATCGTGGTTTGCCTCAATCATAATAATACTGCATTTCAAAAGCAGGTCAAATATATGCTTTGTTACAGTGCCTAAATCAGTTGCAATAGCACCATATTTTTCACCGTCTGAAAAAACAAGACCAATACTCTCCGCCGCATCGTGTGAGGTGGAGAATGGATGAAACTGTGCACCGTTTATCTTGAACGGAACCTCAGATGCAATGTAGCGTATAAGCAGGGGGTCTATTTTCCCTATACAGTTAATCATTGCTTTCCACGTGCCGAGTGTTGCATATACGGGGAGGCGGTATCTTCTGCACATAATTCCGACGCCGCTTATATGGTCAATATGCTCGTGTGTTACTATAATTGCACTGAGCTCTTTTGGGTTCACCCCTGCACGTGCAAGCTCATATTCAGCAGCCTTTCCCGTTATTCCGCAATCCACCAAAACCTTAACTTCACCTATGCAAAGAAGAATACAGTTTCCGCTGCTGCCTGAGGAAAGCGGACATATTTTAATGCTGTTCATTTAATCTGCCTCAAAAATACGCTCTATTTTTACGCCAATTGAACGAAGTCTGCGTTCAATGTCTGAATAACCTCTGTCAATATAATGGGGGGAGCTGATTTGTGTAACGCCCTCTGCCGCAGCACCTGCAATAATAAGTGCGGCACCTGCACGAAGGTCTGTCGCCTTAACCTCACTTCCGTGAAGCGTGCCCCCTTTAATAAGTGCTCTTTTACCGCTGATTTCTATATCAGCCCCCATCGCCCGAAGCTCATCTACATACTGAAATCTATTTTCCCACACATCCTCTGTAACAGTGCTGTTTCCTTTTACTGTCGAAAGAAGTGCAACCATCTGCGGCTGTAAATCTGTAGGAAATCCGGGGTAGGGCATAGTACGCACTGAAATCCCTTTAAGTTCTTTGCTGCGCTCAATTCTTATTGAGTCATCATACTCCGTTACATTTACACCCATTTCCTCAAGCTTGGAGGTAAGTGAATCCATATGCTTGGGAATAATATTCCTGATAAGGACTTCACCGCCTGCCGCAGCAGCAAGGAGCATAAATGTGCCTGCCTCAATCTGGTCGGGAATAATACTGTAGCAGCCGCCACGCATCTCGGGTACACCCGTTATCCTGATAACGTCTGTTCCTGCGCCACGCACCTTTGCGCCCATTGCGTTAAGGAAGTTTGCGACGTCAACTATATGCGGCTCTTTTGCGGCATTTTCAATGACTGTTCTGCCCTTTGCAAGAACTGCCGCAAGCATTATATTTATAGTTGCACCGACACTTACTGTATCAAGATATATTGTGGAGCCGCAAAGCTCCTGCGCTTCTGTATATACAATACCGTCCTCAATCTCTACTGTTGCACCGAGGGCACGGAAGCCTTTCTCATGTAAATCAATGGGACGTGTACCAAAGTTACATCCACCGGGAAGAGCAACCTGTGCCTTATTCATTCTTCCTAAAAGCGCCCCTAAAAGATAATAGCTTGCACGCATTCTGCTGGCAAGTTCGGTAGGAGCAATGTGAGTTTTAAGTCTTGATGAATTAACCTCGATAGTTGTATCATTAACGTATGTAACACTTGCACCAAGCTGTACAAGCATATCTATAATCAAACGGACATCCTTGATGTCGGGTATGTTCTCAATACGGCAGACACCGTTTACAAGCAGTGCCGCAGGAATTATTGCCACGGCTGCATTCTTTGCACCGCAGACGGCAATTTCGCCGAAAAGCGGATTTGAGCCATTTATCCTGAGCTTTTCCAATACATACACCTCTTTTGCAGAAAGTACTATATATGAAACCATCGTATAAAAGCATCTTTAGTTCTGACAGTTCTAACTATTATATAATACACTATTTTATACACAAATGCAATGTTTTTTTGCTTCAATATTTATACTGTGGAAAATTTTATGCTAAATTCCTTGACAAGCCTTAAAAGTTATGGTAAGATGTTATACTGCATTAAGATGCACACATCTGCCCCTAAAGATTTTTAAGGGCAGATGGAAATAACGATTTCAAGACAACCATTCTTTATATTTCACGCCTGTGGTGCATTCTACAATCACTTGCGTGATGCAGTGCCGCACGATACATTATATGGCATCTGCGATGTATTCCGAGTGCATTCTACACAGGGGTATAGAATATGGGGAGACGTTGTTCGAATAATTTTGATTGAGGTGATGCAGGTGAAACCTATTAAATTAGGAAAAAATGAAAGAATGACCTTCGCAAAAATTGATGAAGTTCTGGAAATGCCAAACCTTATCGATATGCAAAAAAGCTCTTATGAATGGTTTATAAAGGAAGGTCTTCGTGAGGTTTTCCGTGATGTCAGCCCCATTACTGACTACGCAGGAAATCTTATTCTGGAATTTACCGATTACAGAATTGACGAGCAGCCCAAATATTCCATCGAGGAATGCAAGGAAAGGGATACAAACTATGCGGCACCGCTCCGTGTTCAGGTTCGCCTTATAAATCAGGAAACAGGCGAAATCAAGGAACAGGAAATCTTTATGGGTGACTTCCCGCTTATGACAGAGCAGGGAACATTCATCATCAACGGTGCAGAGCGTGTTATAGTAACACAGCTTGTGCGTTCACCCGGCATTTATTATGAGCAGAAGTTTGATAAGGTTGGTAAAAAACTTATCAGCTCTACCGTAATCCCTAACCGTGGCGCATGGCTTGAGTATGAGACAGATACAAATGACGTGTTCTCCGTTCGTATTGACAGAACACGTAAAATACCTGTAACTGTTCTTATTAAGGCTATGGGTGTTGAAACAGAACCGGAAATTCTTAACCTTTTCGGTGATGATGAAAGACTTATTGCAACACTTGCAAAGGATACGACCAAAAACCGTGAGGAGGCTCTTTTTGAAATATACCGTAAGCTTCGTCCCGGTGAGCCGCCGACGTATGACAGTGCGAGCGGTCTTATCAACGGTCTTTTCTTTGATGCAAAGAGATACGACCTTGCAAAGGTAGGAAGATATAAATATAATAAGAAGCTTGCAATGGCAGAGCGTGTTGAGGGGCAGATTGCAGGTGAGGATATAATAGATGGAGAAACAGGAGAAATTATCGTTGCAAAGGGCAGCAGAATTGATGCACAGAGCGCCCTTGCAATCGAAAACAAGGGTATCAACCGTGTGATTATTGAGGTTGAGGGAAAAAGCGTTGTCGTGTTCTCCAACAACATGGTAAACCCCAAGGAGTATGCAGGTGTTGACCTTTACGATATCACACACGAAAAGGTAAGAAAGAGTGTCCTTGACGAAATCCTCAAGGAGGCAGAAGGCGATCTTGATGAAATCAAGCGCCTTGCTGAGGAGCGCATTGGCGAGCTTGTTCCCAAGCATATTATTGTTGACGATATGCTCGCTTCAATTAACTACTGTTCTAACCTTATAGACGGCATAGGTCAGGTTGATGATATCGACCATCTTGGCAACCGTAGACTTCGTAGTGTTGGTGAGCTTTTGCAGAACCAGTTCCGTATCGGTATTTCACGTATGGAGCGTGGCGTCCGTGAAAGAATGAGTATTCAGGAGCTTGACATTGTAACTCCTCAGTCACTTATCAACATACGTCCCGTTGTTGCTACAATTAAGGAGTTTTTTGGTTCATCACAGCTTTCACAGTTTATGGATCAGAATAACCCCCTTGCAGAGCTTACTCATAAGAGAAGACTTTCTGCGCTCGGACCGGGCGGTCTTTCAAGAGAGCGTGCAGGCTTCCAGGTGCGTGACGTTCACTATACACACTATGGAAGAATGTGTCCTATTGAAACGCCTGAAGGTCCCAACATCGGTCTTATAAGCTCACTTTCAACATATGCACGTATCAACGAATACGGCTTTATTGAAGCACCCTACCGTAAGGTTATCAAGGGTGAGGGTATCGTAACCAATGAAATTGAATATATGACAGCAGATGTTGAGGATAAGTATATCGTTGCACAGGCTAACGAGCCTATCGGCGATGACGGAAAATTCCTTGACAAGAAGGTTTCTGCACGTTTCAGGGAGGAAATTCTTGAAGTTCCTGCAGAAAACATAGATTATATGGACGTTTCACCCAAGCAGGTTGTGTCTGTTGCTACAGCAATGATTCCGTTCCTTGAAAATGACGATGCTAACCGTGCGCTTATGGGTTCAAACATGCAGCGTCAGGCAGTTCCGCTCTTAAAGCCTCAGTCACCTATTATAGGTACCGGTATGGAGTATAAGGCGGCAAAGGACAGCGGTGTTGTTGTTCTTGCAAAGGAAGACGGTGTTATTGATAAGGTAAGTGCTGACGAAATTGTTATTAAGGATAAGAAAGGTGTAAGACATAATTACCACCTTCTCAAGTTCCTTCGTTCAAACCAGGGTACTTGTATAAATCAGCGCCCCATCGTTGAGGAGGGCGAAAAGGTTACAAAGGGCACAATCATTGCCGACGGACCTTCAACCGACAACGGTGAAATTGCGCTCGGAAGAAACGTGCTTATCGGATTTATGACCTGGGAGGGTTATAACTACGAGGATGCTGTTCTTCTTAATGAAAAGCTTGTGAGAGACGATGTTTACACTTCAATTCATATTGAAGAGTATGAGTCTGAGTCACGTGATACAAAGCTCGGACCCGAAGAAATCACACGTGATATCCCTAATGTTGGTGACGATGCGCTTAAAAACCTTGATGAAAGAGGTATTATACGTATCGGTGCAGAGGTACGCTCGGGTGATATTCTTGTAGGTAAGGTTACACCCAAGGGTGAAACAGAGCTTACTCCTGAAGAGAGACTTCTTCGTGCAATCTTTGGCGAAAAGGCACGTGAGGTTCGTGATACATCTCTTCGTGTTCCGCACGGTGAGGCAGGTATCATAGTTGATGTTAAGGTATTTACAAGAGCGAACAATGACGAGCTTCCTCCGGGAGTTAACGAAATTGTAAGATGTTATATCGCGCAAAAGAGAAAAATCTCTGTCGGCGACAAGATGGCAGGCCGTCACGGTAACAAGGGTGTTGTATCAAGAATACTTCCAACAGAGGATATGCCCTTCCTTCCCGACGGTACACCGCTTGACATCGTTCTTAATCCTCTCGGCGTTCCCAGCCGTATGAATATCGGTCAGGTGCTTGAGGTGCATCTTGGTATGGCTGCATCAAAGCTTGGCTTTAAGGTGGCAACACCCGTATTTGACGGCGCAAACGAGAAAGATATTATGAACCTTCTTGAAGAGGCGGGTCTTCGCCGTGACGGTAAGACAGTTCTTTATGACGGAAGAACAGGTCAGCCGTTTGATAACCCCGTAACAGTTGGTTATATGTATTTCCTCAAGCTCCATCATCTTGTTGACGATAAAATCCACGCAAGAAGTACAGGCCCCTACTCACTTGTTACTCAGCAGCCGCTGGGCGGTAAGGCTCAGTTTGGCGGTCAGAGATTTGGTGAGATGGAAGTATGGGCACTTGAGGCATACGGTGCAGCATATTTGCTTCAGGAAATTCTTACCGTTAAGTCTGACGATATAGTAGGACGTGTAAAGACATACGAATCAATCGTAAAGGGTGAGAATGTTCCTACACCGGGTATACCCGAATCCTTCAAGGTTCTTATCAAGGAGCTTCAGTCACTGGCGCTTGACGTTAATGTTCTTAATGCAGAGGGCAGTGTTGTTGAACTCAGGAGCGACGATGATGATGAGCCAAATATGGACGAGTTCAGAGATGAGCTTCTCACAACGGTTAACGACGGTGTAGCTCCCGGCTATAGTGAGGTTAATCCCGAGGATGAAATCTACGGCATAGTTGAGGGTAGCTTCTCGGACGATGACGAAGATGATGAGGAAGCTATAGACCTTCTGGCAGAGTTTGATGATGGCGATGAAGAATTTGATATGGAGCCTACAGACGAAGAACTTATGGAAATAGAAAACCAGAGTATTGAAGATAATGAGTAAGGGAGGGGTAGATTATGGAATTTAATACTTTTGAAGCAATGCAAATAGGACTCGCATCTCCCGAAAAAATCAGAGAGTGGTCTTATGGTGAGGTTAAAAAGCCTGAAACTATAAATTACCGTACCTTAAAGCCCGAGCGTGACGGTCTATTCTGCGAGAAAATCTTCGGACCGCAGAAGGACTGGGAATGTCACTGCGGAAAATATAAGAGAATAAGATACAAGGGTATTGTCTGCGACCGATGCGGTGTTGAAGTAACACGTGCAAAGGTACGCCGTGAGAGAATGGGACATATTGAGCTTGCAGCCCCTGTTTCTCATATATGGTATTTCAAGGGCATCCCCAGCAGAATGGGTCTTCTCCTTGACATTTCTCCCCATATTCTTGAAAAGGTGCTTTATTTCGCTCAGTATATCGTAATTGACCCAGGTAAGACAGAGCTTAATAAGAAAGACCCTCTTACTGAAAAAGAGTATATGGCTTATTATGAAAAGTACGGCGACCGTTTTCGTGCAGGAATGGGTGCCGAGGCTATCAAGGAGCTTTTAGAGGAAATCGATATTGATAAGCTTAGCGAAGAGCTTAAGGAAGAGCTCCAGACAGCTCAGGGACAGAAGAAGGTTAAGATTTCAAAAAGACTTGAGGTTGTTGAAGCTTTCAGAAAGTCAAACAACCGTCCTGAGTGGATGATTCTTGACTGCGTTCCCGTAATTCCTCCGGAAATCCGTCCTATGGTACAGCTTGACGGCGGCAGATTTGCTACAAGCGACCTTAACGACCTTTACCGCAGAGTTATAAACAGAAACAATAGACTTAAGAGACTTTTGGAGCTTGGCGCTCCCAATATTATCGTAAGAAACGAGAAGAGAATGCTTCAGGAGGCTGTTGACGCACTTATCGACAACGGCAGAAGAGGCAGACCCGTTACAGGCCCCGGAAACCGTGCACTTAAATCGCTTTCCGATATGCTTAAGGGTAAACAGGGACGTTTCCGTCAGAACCTTCTTGGTAAGCGTGTTGACTATTCAGGACGTAGCGTTATCGTTGTTGGTCCTGCACTTAAGATTTATCAGTGCGGACTTCCCAAGGAAATGGCGCTTGAGCTGTTTAAGCCCTTTGTAATGAAGAGACTTGTTGAAAACGGCAGTGCGCACAACATCAAGAGCGCAAAGAGAATGGTTGAAAGAGCACGCACAGAGGTTTGGGACGTTCTTGAAAGCGTAATTAAAGAGCATCCCGTTCTTCTTAACCGTGCGCCAACGCTTCACAGACTTGGTATCCAGGCGTTTGAGCCGATTTTGGTTGAGGGTAGGGCAATCAGACTTCATCCCCTCGTATGTACAGCGTTCAATGCTGACTTCGACGGTGACCAGATGGCTGTTCACGTTCCCCTTTCTCCCGAGGCTCAGGCAGAGGCAAGATTCCTTATGCTCAGTGCCAATAACCTTCTTAAGCCTCAGGATGGTCGCCCCGTTACCGTTCCTACTCAGGACATGGTACTTGGTAGCTACTACCTGACACTTGTAAAGCCTAAAGAGGTAAAAATAACCGATGCAGGTGACAGTGACCTTGAGGCAGGTAAGATTTATAAGTATTACGGTGCCGTTTATGAGAAGAACATTATTCTTGAGCAGCAAGGTAAGAAGAAAATTGAATACTCAGAGGACAGCGTAGGATGCTTCAAAGGTGAAATCGGTGAGGGCAAGTTCTATTCAAGCGTTAACGAGGCTATGATGGCTTACGATTGCGGCGATGTAGGCTTGCACGCACCTATAAAGGTACGCATTGAAAAGGAAATCGACGGAATTATGCAGAGCAAAATGGTTGAGGTTACAGTCGGCAGACTTATCTTCAACGAGGTTATTCCGCAGGACCTTGGTTTTGTTGACAGAACAAATCCTGAAAATGTATTTAATCCTGAAATTGCGTTCCTTGCTGATAAAAAGGCACTCGGTAAGATTGTTGATGCTTGTATCAAGGTACACGGCACAACAAAAACTGCAGAGGTTTTAGACTCTATCAAGGAGCTTGGTTATAAGTTCTCAACACGTGGTGCAATTACCATCAGCGTAAGCGATATGGAAATTCCAGGAAGTAAGGCAGAGCGTCTTGAAGAGGCTGAGGAAGAGGTTGAAAAGATTACAAAGCTTTACAGAAAGGGTCTTATCACTGATGAGGAGCGTTACAGAAAGGTTATTGAAACCTGGCAGGGCGCAAACGACAGAATTACCAAGGCTCTTATGGATAATCTTGATAAATACAACCCCATCTATATGATGGCAACATCAGGTGCCCGTGGTAGCATTAATCAGATAAGACAGCTTGCAGGTATGCGTGGTCTTATGGCGAACACACAGGGACGTACAGTCGAAATTCCCATTCGTGCTTCATTCCGTGAAGGTCTTAATATTCTTGAGTACTTCATTTCAACTCACGGTGCACGTAAGGGTCTTGCTGATACAGCTCTCAGAACGGCTGACTCAGGTTACCTTACACGTAGACTTGTTGATGTTTCTCAGGATGTTATCATCCGTGAGATTGACTGTAAGACACATGACGGTATAAACGTATCTGAAATCGTTGAGGGTAAAGAGGTTATTGAGCCGCTTGAAGAGCGTCTTATCGGCAGAGTGAACTGCGACGATATAATCCATCCCGAAACGGGTGAGATAATCGTTCCTGAAAACACCCTTATGAATAAGGAAATAGCAGATAAGGTCGTAGAAGCAGGAATTAAGCAGGTTAAAATCAGAAGTGTGCTTAACTGCCATGCAAAGGTTGGCGTATGTGCACACTGCTACGGTGCAAACCTTGCAAGCCGCGGTGAGCTTGTAAACATTGGTGAGGCTGTAGGTATTATCGCCGCTCAGTCAATCGGTGAGCCAGGTACACAGCTTACAATGAGAACATTCCACACCGGTGGTGTCGCAGGTGACGATATCACGCAGGGTCTTCCCCGTGTCGAAGAGCTTTTCGAGGCGAGAAAGCCCAAGGGACTTGCAATCGTTTCAGATATTTCAGGAACAGTAACTGTAAACAAGGCAAAGAGCAAAACTGAGGTTATAATTGCAGACAGTGAGGGTATGGCACAGACCTATCTTATCCCTTATGGCTCAACTCTTAAGGTATCTGACGGTGACACCGTTGAGGCGGGTGACGAGCTTACAACAGGTTCAATCAACCCCCACGATATTTTAAGAATAAAGAACCTTCTTGCCGTTCAGGAATACCTTGTAAAGGAAGTTCAGAAGGTTTACCGTCAGCAGGCGGTTGATATTGCCGATAAGCATATCGAGGTTATTGTCCGTCAGATGATGCGTAAGGTTAAAATCGAGGAGCCTGGTGACAGTAATTATCTTGTTGGTGAAACGGAAGACCGCATCAAGTTCGGTGAGCTTGTCGAGCAGTATAAGGCAGAAGGAAAGAATCCTCCTGTTGGCGAGGAGCTTCTCCTTGGTATTACAAAGGCGGCTCTTGCAACAGACTCATTCCTTTCAGCAGCTTCCTTCCAGGAAACAACAAGAGTTCTTACAGATGCTGCAATAAAGGGCAAGGTTGACCCGCTTATCGGTCTTAAGGAAAATGTTATTATCGGTAAGCTTATTCCTGCAGGTACAGGCGTTCCGATGTACCGTGACGTTGATGTTGAAACAGCAGGAAGTGATTACTCTGACATTCTCGCCGATATGGTTGAAAATATGAATGCGTCGGGAATTAAGTAATTAGTAAATATATAAAAAGGGAAGAGTCTCTTATGAAATAGAGATTCTTCCCTTTTATTCATAAAAAAATAAAATTTTGGTAAAAATATGCCTATCTTTATAAATAAAATGCTTGACAACGGTGAAAAGCTTTGTTATAGTATTATAGTGCTATAGGTGTGAAAGTGGGCTTTTGCCGTATTTTCACAGGTATTGCAAAGGATTTATTAATGGAGGTGAAATCATGCCAACCTTTAATCAGCTTGTCAGAAAGGGCAGGGAAACATCTGTAACAAAGTCTACAGCTCCCGCACTTCAGAAGGGTCTTAACTCCCTCAAGAAGGCTCAGACTGATCAGAGCTCGCCGCAAAAGAGAGGTGTTTGTACTAACGTAAAAACACAGACTCCCAAGAAGCCTAACTCAGCTCTTCGTAAGATTGCCAGAGTAAGACTTTCAAACGGTATTGAAGTTACAAGCTATATCCCCGGTGTAGGTCACAACCTTCAGGAGCATAGCGTTGTTCTTATCCGTGGCGGCAGAGTAAAGGACCTTCCCGGTGTACGTTACCACATTATCCGCGGTACTCTTGATACTGCAGGTGTTAACGGTAGACTCCAGTCAAGGTCTAAGTACGGTGCAAAGAGACCGAAGAAGTAATTTTTCCGTGCGTGATAACGCACAAATAGTGTGACGTACGGATTTATATATATTTGTCGTTGCACTTACGGCGGCATAGGCCGCAGAGTACCTATGAATTCATTTAAAATTTTATGAAGGAGGGAAGAATAGTGCCAAGAAGAGGTTTTATTCCCAAAAGAGATGTATTACCGGATCCGGTGTACAATGACAAGGTGGTAACTCGCCTTATCAATAATATCATGCTTGATGGTAAGAAGGGTACTGCACAGAAGATTGTGTACGGTGCTTTCGAAATCATCCAGGAAAAGACAGGTAAAGAGCCTGTTGAAGTTTTCCGCGCAGCTATGGACAACATTATGCCCGTTCTTGAAGTTAAGGCAAGACGTGTCGGTGGTGCAACCTATCAGGTTCCCATGGAAGTTCGTCCCGAAAGAAGACAGACACTTGGTCTTCGTTGGCTTACAACTTACTCAAGAGC
>JAEIGA010014588.1_pt1 | contig 11957 bp, 11 predicted proteins | sample 9270691 | NCBI WGS metagenome assembly JAEIGA01 (sample SAMN17057246, study PRJNA624740) | gut metagenome | biome: biome; isolation source: fecal sample | host: Bos grunniens | place: China: Xizang | collected 2019
ATAGGGAAGATTAGCGATTAAAATATCTGGGGTTTCGGTAACGTTATTTAATAAGTTAGACTGATAAAAATGGACGCTCGCGCCAAGTTTTTTAGCATTTTTTTCGGCAATTTCTAAGGCGCTTTGGTCGATGTCCACCCCTGTAACTTGGGCGGAGGGTAACTCTTTTTTGATAGTAATAGCGATACAGCCAGAACCAGTGCCGACATCCAGAATTTTGGCGTTTTCAGCTATTTTTGGTTTTGGCGCTTTGACACCTGGAAGAATCGGCTTACCAGCGAGTGATTTAACAACATCTATAATTGCTTCGGTTTCTGGGCGGGGAATCAAAACCGCTGGCGAAACCCAAAAATCGCGCCCACAAAAATCGGCGTAGCCGTCTTTATAGGCTTTCGGCAAGGGCGCGTTCATTTTTGATTAGTTCTTTGATGATGTCTTCAATGTCGCCATCCATGGCGGCGGTGATATTAGAGCGGGAATAGTGGATACGGTGGTCGGTAATGCGGTCTTGTGGAAAGTTGTAAGTGCGGATTTTTTCAGAACGATCACCAGTGCCGATAAGGGATTTGCGGGCCTCGCTAGCGTTTTTTAGTTCTTCTTCTTTTTTTCGCTCGAGGAGACGGGAACGAAGAATATTCATAGCCTTGATGCGGTTTTGTTGCTGACTACGCTCATCTTGCATTGCCACAACTAGACCAGTAGGGAGGTGGGTGATGCGCACAGCCGAGTCGGTAGTGTTGACGCCTTGGCCACCATGACCACCGGAGCGGTAGATATCAATGCGGAGGTCTTCGGGATTAATCACGAGATCTTCCTCTGATGCTTCTGGAAGTACGGCTACAGTTGCGGTAGAAGTATGGATACGTCCTTGAGATTCGGTGACTGGTACGCGTTGTACACGATGTACGCCACCTTCGAATTTGAGTTGGCCATAAGCATCGTCGCCAGAGATTTTGAAAATAACTTCTTTCATGCCGCCGGCTTCGTTTTGGTTTTCGGAAATAAGTTCCACTTTAAGGCCATGGGCTTCGGCATATTTTTGATACATGCGGTAGAGCTCGCCAGCAAAAAGACTAGCTTCGTCGCCACCGGCACCAGCACGGATTTCGATAATGGCTGGTTTGTCATCTTCGGGGTTGCGTGGGATGAGGAGCTCTTCTAGTTTGGCTTTGTCTTCTGTGATTTTTTTCTCGAGAGTAGTAATATCTTCTTTAGCAATTTCGCCAAGCTCAGGGTCATTTACGAGCTCTTTGGCTTCTTCGTATGCTTTTTCGGATTGCTTGATTTCTGCATCTAGCGATAGAATTTCGCGAAGGATTGAAGCGCGCTTAGATTTGCCGGCAAAATCTGGATGGCTGTACGCGTCTGGCGTAGCCAAAAAATCTTCTATTGCCTTTAGTTCGTCTTCAAATTTCTTCGTGTCCATGGTATAATTATAACATAATTCTGGATCTTTAGCTCAGTTGGCTAGAGCGTACGATTCACATTCGTAAGGTCACTGGTTCGAGCCCAGTAAGATCCACCAAACCGTATATAAATCGGCAAAATGGCCGATTTTTTAGTAGCAAATTCCTGTTAAGCACCCTGCAGCAATAGTATGCAATTTTGGACTATTTTTGCAGCAAAAAACTGCCAAAAATGCGGTTTTCACCCCTATTAAAATGCCTGTTAATACCCTAAACAATTTGGTCTAAAAAATATTTTTCAAAAAAAGAGAGCCCCCGGCTCTACTCACACTAGTTGTGTGAAAGTCGGGGGTCTACGAGAGATCAAATTCTATAATCTATTCTTCTCTCTCTGATATCCAGAGCGGTACGCGGGTCTCCATCAGCTTCATCGCAACATTTCACCTTTACGGTGAACTTATTCTTAAAAGCGGGTTTTTTCAGTGCCCTAGCAATGAGAGTATCCTCTTCGATTTTGCAAATGGGTACATACTTATAATCGCCAGCTTTTCCCATCTGACAACTCCTATTTAAGGTGCATTTGAACTGATCTTTGCCATAATAGTCGTCATCGATGCCATATACATCGGCTAATGACAGCAAAGTCGCAACTGCAACCATATGATGGTAACCAGCACCATACTTACGCTTGTAGGCGTCTAAGAAATTCTGGATATATTCTTTCCAGACTTCAGCATCGCCACCAGTAGAAGTACCATACCACGCATAATGCGCAGTTATGCGACCTGATACAAGAAGATTATCGCAACGATGTGCGATTTTTCTCAGTCTTTTCTCTCCGAAATACATACCTAATGTTTTTGTCATAGCATTGCCCTCCTTTATTATTTACTGTAGCTATGTAAGATAATGTATTCAGCCGCTCTTTTTAAGCTGCTAGCGGAATCGTTATTGATACCGTAACTTAATTATATCATACACGCCTTTTTTGTCAATACTTTTTATGCTTTCTATGTAGCCTATTAAATAAATAATAATATTTATTTAACATCTAAAAGTTCATCATTGACATATACAAAAATAATTATAAACTACTTATTCTTGTTTTAATTTCTTTTTTATACAGTGTTAATATTTGCCCAATTCGCCCCCACCATTCAGGTTATAAAATATTTTTTAACTATTTCGTAATCTGTAAATGTCTGTTAAATCCCTTGCAAAAATAGAGGGCTATTTTTATGCTATTTTTGCGACAAAAAATGTGCCAAAAGTTGGAATTTTACCTCTATAATTTTGTTGGTTAAATCCCTAACAATTTGGCCTATCATTTATTATAATAATCAACTATGACTTCTGCTACTTCGTCAATTACTTCCCATAAAGAATGTGAAGCGTCATATTCTTTATATTCTAAGTTATATTCTTCTGCGTATTTCTTATTATAGTCTCTATCTACATTTTTATCATTTGTGCCCTGTAATAATAAAGTTCTGCCAGATAAACAAGCGATTGCATCTTTATAATCGAAATCATAACACTCGTTCAAGAATCTCTTAGATACTTTGAAATCTTTTGAACTCCAATATGCGTAACCGTCCCTTTCTAAGCTCCCGCTATCAATTGCGGCTTGGATTTCTGGTTGACAAAATTCTTTTGGGTTCAAAAGTGAGCTGTTGATTGGGTCAAGCGGTGGCCCAATTAAAACGACCTTCTTTACGGAAGCGTTTTTTGTATAATAAAGGTATTCAAGTGTCGCAAATCCACCAAACGAAAAGCCGAATAGATAATAATCATCGTTACTAACAAATCTTTCTATAACTGTCTTTAGATCGGTAAATAACGAATTGGGAGAAACGTCTAAATCTACACCATCACTTTCTCCATGCCCACGGAAATCATATTGAATAACTTTATATCCATTTTTGCATAATGTTTCAGCAATTTTTAATAATTGGCCGCGCCTTCCGTCCATAGAGCTAGTAAGACCATGACTCATCACGACAGTCCTTTTAATTTCTTGTTCAGGCGTCAATATTTTAACATCGAGCTCAAAACCATCTGAAGTTTGTACTTTTGTTTTTGAGATATTCATTTCTCCTCCTGATTACAATTATACCATTTTTGACATAAATCTTCTTTATAATCTGTTAAAGCCTGGCGAATTAAGCCCCACCATTCTTGGTTCGTGCCAGCTAATTTTTCTGTTGAATTTCGAACTTAGCTCCAATTATTTCTTGGACAGAATTAGAGTTGGTTATCGATTGGTAATTCTATAATTTTTAAGTCGGGGTTAGTTTTTTGTAAGGCTAAGGCTTTCTCGTAGTTGTCGTGTCCTAATGCAAAGATTGCTTTCGGTTTGGCTGGTTTTCTGATGATGACTTCGCTACAATCATCTTCTGCACATTCTTTCTCAAGGCAATCTATTGTATTTATTATTGGTATTTGATATTTATAGGGGCCTTGCTCAAAAAGTTCTTCATCATTATTTGCGTGGTTGTTTATCCATGCATCATGAGGATATGCTGCTACCAAATCTTCCGGACCATATATAAACCCAAAGCCTTCACCAAACACGGTTGTATTAGTATTAGACAATAAGCTACAAGATACATACTTTTCGGAGAGGGCTTCCGATTGCAAGTATTCTGGATTTATAGAAATTGAGTGACAAATGAATTTGAAGTCATCTCCTGGGGTATAAGTGTCTATATTGGTTATTCTGTTTTGCCAATCTTCATAAGATATAGCGTTCACCATACCAATAACCTCCCATGCCTTATCCAATGAATCGATGCTATCAATTATAGACAACCATTCTTCTTGCTCTACTGGGCTGACTAGTTGATCAATTACTTGTTTGGATTGCTCTACGGAGGCAACATAGCTTTTTTCAAACTTTTTGGCATCCCTTTCGGAACTAAAAATTGGGAATTTTCCGCGCGTTATTTGTCTTAAGGTTGGTCTTTCATTAAAGACTGAATTGTTGTCAGACAAGTCCCATTTAAATCCAGCTGGCACTCCTTCATTCTTCCGTTCTGGGTTTTTAGCACGTTCCGTCATGTTTTCTATTTTAACATTTCGAGCTAAGTGAGTCTAGAGGGCTATTTTTATGCTATTTTTGCGACAAAAATGTGCCAAAACCATAATTTACTCCTGTAATTTGTTGGTTAAATCCCCAACAATTTGGTCTTATTGACCAAGTACCCGTTGGTCGTTCTCGTCTACGATGATAACTGCTTCCTGGTTTAGCGGCAAAGCCTTCAGGCCGGCATTTTCGATACGGTGGATATAATCTTTTGTTCCTTCAATCCATTTCGGGACATCTGCATGAGGTACTATTTGATAATCTACTAACCCAACACCGTCAAATACCGCGTTTACACCATATATTTCTGGCACACGTTCTGGCACAAGATGGTCATGCCCGTAAAATTTAATTGTTTTACAGATAGCCATCGTTCCAGCACTAAACCCACCGTATACATATTTATCATTCACAAGATCTTCTCGTAGAATCTTATCAAAACCGCTTAAATGGTAGGCTGTTGCAAGTAGAAATACATTCCCGCCGCTAGCATATATTAAATCTGGTTTATAGGCTTGAAGAAATTCTTTCAATTCATCTGGTTTTCCAAAATAGTTTCGGAGATTCAATTCCTCAACCTCGAACCCAAGCGAGGATAGCATTTCTAGTTTTTCTTTTAAGTCATTTGCACGTTTTTCTTCTGGATAATAATCACGGGCATTTTCAATAAAAAGTGCTTTTCTGCCCTTGCCGACTAGTTTTAACAATTCGTCCGTATATGGACCTAAATTATGGCTCGCCAAGTATAATCTCATTGTTTTATCCTTTTATACAATTATACCATTTTTGATATAAATCTTCTTTGTATACTGTTAATACCTGGCGAATTAAGCCTCACCATTCAGGTTATAAAACAATTTTCAACTATTTCGTAATCCGTAAGTTTCTGTTAAATCCCTCGTTAGTATAGAGGGTTATTTTTATGCCATTTTTACGGCAAAAATCACGCAAAAATTATATGTTACCTCTATAATTGTGTCGATTAAATCCCTAACGATCTGGTTTCAATGCTAATTGACCTTATTAACTGGACTGTCTGTTATTGAGAACATTGACTGCACCCAGATTTCAAACATTTTCTCAAGAGATTCTTTGGTGTAATACGCGTTGTGCGGAGTGACGAATACATTGCCTTTATAATCTTTACTCAAATCGTCACTTTCAAAGGCAACACCACCGAGCTTGCCATCCTCTACCATTTTTGCCATTTTTAAAGCCACATCCTCAAAGCCGTTTGCTACGATAATTACCTTCGTTTGAGGATTGAATTTCGACAAATCATCAAATAAAGCGAGGCTTTCTGGATTCTTTGAGATTGTGATGAACATATATTCACTTTTATCCAGCATCTCATCAAAATTCATATAATGATATTCTGGGTCATTTTGATTATGCGAATAGTAGCAAATTTCGTCACGGCCGATAATGCCGTCTAATTTTTTTGCGAGCGCATGGCCAATTGCTCCGAAGCCAATTATATCTGTTGGCTTGCCATACATATCTTCTCCGATAAACTCTTTATCCCAATTCATCTTGCCTTCTTTTTCGAAGAGAGGGAGCTTCTTTGCGAGAGCTAGAGCCATCATTACGCATTTCTCTGCGACAGAATTTGTTGCATAGTGCGGAACATTGGTGACGATAATATCTTTCTCGGAGCAGTAAGCACAGTCCACCCATTCGTATCCGGTCGTTTCAAGACATATAGCTTTCAAATTTGGTATTTTATCTATAATTTCATTCTTAAATTCCCATCCTACGATATCTGGATCTATAGCAACAACTTTCTCGCTTACATCGTTAAAAAGGAGTTCATGTTCTGGCTTTTCTAAAATAATTACGTCTTCAAACTTTTCCTTTAAAAGATCTTTTTGAGCGGCAGATAAATCATTTTGCCGACAATAAATATATAATTTCATATAGCTCCTTTTAATACATTATACCATTTTTGATATATATTTTCTTTATAGTCTGTTAAAGCCTGGTTAATTAAGCCCCACCATTCAGGTTATAAAATGGTTTTTAACTATTTCGTAATCTGTAAATATCTGTTAAATCCCTAACAATTAGCCCTTTCTGTTGTTAAAGTCTGGCTAGACAAGTTTCACCAGATTAGATGAACCGGAGCCAAGAGATTCTTTTTACTACTTAAAATAATTTTCGTTTAATAACGGAATAATATCTATGGCCGGTTCTTCGTATGGGTGTGTTTTTCTTAAGGCGGAAATAACATCTCCTACTTTTGTAATATCGCAAACCACTTCTAACTTTTCTTCTTCTACAAATTCCATTTTGCCATTTTTGCCTATATATGGATTGGCTTTACTATTGGGTTTAAATGTACCGATACATTTAGTAGACATAGAACAATGCGTGTAGTTCCCAATAATGCCAGCTCCAGCTTCACAAATAGCATCTCTGATTCTTTTGTCATTTTCTGGCGGGATTGTAGTGATTATCTTTACTCTATCGATATTTAAATTCATACTTTCATTATACCATGCCATATTATGTCACATTTCTATATACACGTCATTTTTTACTCTTATTATTCTATAAGGTGGGTTTTTTCTGGGGTATGGTATAATTATCTCTAATGATTGAGATGAAAAATATATGCTACAGAGTGCCGGATGGAAAAAAGATTTTTGATGATTTTTCGCTAAAAATTTCTGATGGGAAATTTATTGTAATCACTGGGCCAAATGGTGGGGGCAAATCTACTCTCGCAAAGATTATAATAGGGCTGGTACAGCCAGATACGGGCGAGATTATTTGGCATGGCAAGGATATTACATCTATAAGTGTAACTGATAGGGCTAGGGTGGGAATGGCATTTTCGTTTCAACAGCCGGTTATGATTAAGGGTATTACTGTAAAGGAACTATTAAATATTGCGGGCGGCGACGAAAGTTATTTAAAGTCTGTTGGGTTGGAACCATCTGAATATTTAGATCGTGAAATCTCTGGCGGACTTTCTGGTGGTGAGATGAAACGGATTGAGATTGCTTCCGTGCTGGCACGAAAAGCTGAGCTGACGATTTTTGACGAACCGGAAGCCGGAATCGACCTTTGGAGCTTTAATGACCTGACCAGCGTATTTAAGAAAATGCGAAAAGATAATCCAGACAATACCCTGATTATTATTTCACACCAGGAGCGTATTATTAAGTTGGCGGATGAAGTGATTATATTAGAAAATGGTAAAGTCAAGAAAACTGGTGTGCCAGAAGAGGTAATGGGGGAGGTACTATGATGGAGTGTGATTACGAATTTGGTGAGCCCGAGCTAGAAATGTTAAAAGAGGTAGCTGGGCTATATGCGGTACCAGAGAGGGCGTATAATTTTCGGGTGAATGGTAAGGCGGTAGGACGAAACTCATCGGCGAATATTGATGTAGATTCGCGTGAGGATGGCAAAGGACTTAAAATCACAATAAAACCTGGGACAAAACACGAAAGCGTGCATATCCCTGTGATTATTAGCAAAACTGGCCACAAAGAAGACGTTTTTAATGACTTTTATATTGGCGACGATGCGGATGTTCTTGTGATTGCGGGTTGCGGTATTTATAACTGTGGTGGACAAGATTCGGTACATAATGGCATTCATAGATTCTTTGTAGGGAAAAATGCCAAGGTTAAATATGTAGAAAAACATTACGGCATGGGGCAGGCGCGTGGTGGTAAAGTTTTAAATCCTACTACGGAAGTGTTTGCTAGTGAAGGTAGCGAAGTTGAGATGGATTTAGAACAAATAAAAGGTGTAGACTCTACGGTGCGTGTAACCAAGGCGGAACTCGACAAAAACGCAAAGCTACTGGTGCGGGAGAGGATTATGACGCATGGACGCCAGACGGCGAATAGCGATATAGATATTGTTCTAAAAGGAGCCGGTGCCACTTGTGATGTGATTTCACGTGCGGTAGCACAGGATTTGTCCTCTCAAAAGTTTGCATTAAATATCATTGGTGAGGGCAAATGCCGTGGCCATTCTGAATGCGATGCACTTATTATGGACAAAGCTGAGGTAAAGGCGATTCCATCGCTTGATGCGCGCTCGGTTGATGCGGAGCTTATCCATGAAGCTGCAATTGGTAAGATTGCTGGTGAACAAATCGCTAAACTAATGACACTTGGCCTGACTCAGGCTGAAGCTGAGAGCAAAATTATTAATGGATTTTTAAAATAAAAAAAGCAGGGTTTTATAAAAACTCCGCTTTTTGTGGTGGTGGTGTTTTAAAAATCGCCGATTCTGTTTGCCTGGTCTCTTTCCGCAATAAATCTTTCGCGGATTTTTTGCAGCCATCTACAAGGGTCTTTGCCAAAATAAGTTACAAAGTGCTTTTCTGCGTCTTTGGTCCAAGCGTTTCTCCATGCGGCATAGTTTGCACCAGTGTCTGGCTCATAAATAAAACTTCGGCCAGTCCATTTGTCTGAAATTGCCTCATGAATTAATCTTTGGCGGAATTTCTTTTTTGCTTTGAGAGCTTCTTTCCCATCTGTAGTGTAATAACAATAATTAACTACAACTAAATCTGTGTCAGTAAATCTGTTGATGGGCATTTTGTTTAGTAGATTTATCTTGATGAGATTTGCATAATACTCATCAAAATCTGGATTTGTTATTACAGTAATAATTTCCGTTCTATCTATATCCTTTTTGCAGATAGTCTCATAAAAAATTTTGCTGAGCTCTTTTTTCTCTTCGTTCTGCATATTTTTCACCCCACTTTCGATGTGCACCACCTCTATAATTATAACACATATTGTTGATTTTGTATAATCGTTGTAATTTTTACTTTTTTTAGCATAAAAGACTTGTAATACTATATGTGGTGTTGTATTATAGAAGTAAGACACCAAATGTAGCGGAAATTTACACCATATATAATATGTAGTGAGACCGATACGAAATAGTCATACACAAAATTATAGAATACATTTGAAGGAGGTATATTCTATGTTTAAAAGAATTGTAAAGCGGGATGGAAAGATTGTGAAATTTGATCCCGAAAAAATCACCGAAGCGATTGCAAAGGCAGGCCTCGCGACAGAAGAGTTTGGTTTAAAAAAAGCTGAATCTCTTTCCAAAAAAGTTTTGGAGCGTGCTGACGAAAAAATCACTGCGCGTACACCAAATGTAGAGCAGATTCAGGATCTTGTAGAAGAAGTTTTGATGGAATCTAGTTATAAAAAGACTGCTCGGGCTTATATTCGCTATCGTCAAGAGCGTTCTAGAGTTCGTGACGCCAAGTCTGATCTTATGATGATTTATCGTACGATTTCTCATGCTGATGCTTCAGAAGATTCTGATGTAAAACGCTCTAATGCAAACGTTGATGGTAACTCCGCCATGGGTAAGATGCTTCAATTTGGCGCAGAGGGTTCTAAGGTTTTTGCAAAATCTTTGCTTCTTCGCCCTGATATCGCTGCTGCGCACGATAATGGCGATATCCACATTCATGATTTGGACTTCTATGCTACAGGTACTCTTACTTGTTGCCAGAGCGATCCATTTGTAATGTTTGAGAATGGCGGCTTTAACACTGGCCATGGCCATCTTCGTACGCCAAACTCGATTGGTTCTTATGCAGCGCTTTGTGCAATTTTGCTTCAGGCTAACCAAAATGAGCAACACGGTGGTCAGTCTATTCCAAACTTTGATTATGCGATGGCGCCTGGTGTAAATAAGTCATTTAGAAAAGCCTTAAAGCGCAACCTTGCTAAATATAATAAGTTTGCTGGCAAAAAACTCGACCTAGAAATTAAAGATACTTATGAATATGGTGATGACGATAAACTAAAGAAAGCTAAGTGGCCAAAAGAAGTCATCGAAGCCTCTAATGAAGATGTTGAGAATGAGACGCTTCAGGCGATGGAAGGTTTTGTGCACAACCTCAACACAATGCACTCTCGTGCTGGTGCTCAGGTGCCATTTACTTCAATTAACTTTGGTACTGATATTACTCCAGCTGGGCGTTTGGTTTCTCTTGATCTTCTCCAGGCTACCGAAAATGGTCTCGGCAAGGGTGAGACTCCAATCTTCCCAATTTCTATCTTGAAAGTAAAAGAGGGAATTAACTACAATCCAAAAGATCCAAACTACGATATCTTCAAGCGTTCAATGGAAGTGTCGGCTAAGCGTCTTTTCCCGAACTTCTGTTTTATTGATGCCCCATACAATCTTAAATATTATAAAAAGGGCGATTATCGTACCGAGATTGCAACCATGGGCTGCCGTACTCGTGTATTTGCATCCGTCTTCCCAGAGTCTGATGGTATCGTAACTGGGCGTGGTAACTGTTCATTCACTACTATCAACTTAGTACGCATTGGTATTAAACATGGCATTTGCCTTGGCGAGCGCAAAGAAGCAGATTGGGATGGGTTCTATCATGAACTAAACGAAAAGTTAGACCTTGTTAAGGACGAACTACTCGAACGCTTTGAATTCCAAGCTAATCAACATGTACGTAACTTCCCATTCCTCATGGGGCAAGGCAACTGGATGGGGAGTGAAAAACTTGGTCCAAACGATACGCTTCGTGACGTGATTAAACACGGTACACTTTCAATCGGTTTCATTGGCCTTGCAGAGACGCTAGTTGCGATGGTTGGTAAACATCACGGCGAAGATGAAGATGCAAGAGAACTTGGCTTAGACATCATTACTCATATGCGTGAAAAATGTGATAGTTATTGCAAGAAGTACAAATTAAATTTCTCACTTCTAGCTACTCCAGCTGAAGGTATTGCAGGGCGCTTTACTAAACTCGATAAGAAAGAATTTGGCATAATCCCAGGTGTAACTGATCGTGAGTTCTACACCAACTCGTTCCACGTGCCGGTATATTATCCAATTTCTGCCTTTGAAAAAATTGAAATTGAGGCACCATATCATAATCTTTGTAACGCTGGGCATATTACTTATATTGAACTTGATGGTGATCCTTCACAAAATATTGCTGCATTTGAGGCCGTGATTCGCAAAATGCACGACGAAGGTATTGGTTATGGTTCTGTAAACCACCCAGTAGATCGTGATCCAGTTTGTGGTTTTTCTGGTATCATTACTGGCGATCGCTGTCCTCACTGTGGCCGTCTAGAAGGCGACGTTGCATTTGAAAAAATTTGTGGTTGCTGTGCCAAGGGAGAATAATAATGGATTGGCATAAAATCGCACTAGATAAAATTGCCAAGCAAATGGAAGTGCCGGATGGATTCATCCGACTTTCCGGCCCTATTGAACATGACAATATCGTGAATGGTGATGGCCTTCGCGCTGTTCTTTGGACGCAAGGTTGTCCAAATCATTGCAAGGGTTGCCAAAATCCAGAAACTTGGGATTATGAGGTTGGTATACTCACGCCAATTAGCGAAGTACTAGAGGAATTAAAGAAGCTAAAAGGGCAAACTGGTCTGACGTTTTGCGGCGGGGAGCCTTTTGTACAGCCAAAAGCCTGCAAG
>JAEIGA010014589.1_pt1 | contig 11957 bp, 15 predicted proteins | sample 9270691 | NCBI WGS metagenome assembly JAEIGA01 (sample SAMN17057246, study PRJNA624740) | gut metagenome | biome: biome; isolation source: fecal sample | host: Bos grunniens | place: China: Xizang | collected 2019
TCAGTAGCCAAACGCAATGCCTCGAATTCGCTGGCAGCACGTTGGAAGTTGAGAGTGGGCAATTCGGGTTTGCACTCACCTGAGCATCCGCAACCGCAGTTTTGTGCGGGTGCAATCTTCTCAGCGGCTTTCTCGTTGATGTTGGGATATTGGTTGCTACCCAAGAGAATCTCTTTGCGACGAGCTACATTGCCAAGACGAGTTGCGCCGGCAGCGTTTACTTGCTCTTGGATGTAACCTGCTTTCAATGCAGCGTGGAAACCACCGCGCTCCTCGATATCGAGGAACAATTTCCATGCTTGCTCAGCGATCGCTACTGTCAAGTTCTCGATGTAGTATGAACCTGCACCGGGGTCAGTGATTTTATCCAAGTGCGACTCTTCTTTGAGCAAGAGTTGTTGGTTGCGTGCGATGCGCTCTGAGAATTCATCGGGAGTAGTGTATACCTTGTCGAAGGGAAGTGTTGTGATAGAATCAACACCACCAAGAGCAGCACTCATAGTTTCGGTTTGAGTACGCAACAAGTTTACGTGAGCATCGTAGATAGTTTGGTTGAACTCAGATGTAGTGGCGTGAGCCATCATCTTGCATGCGCAGTCGCAAGCAGGATTGTATTGCTTCACGATTTGAGCCCACAACATGCGAGCTGCACGGAACTTAGCAAGCTCCATGAAGTAGTTAGATGAAATACCGAAGTTGAATTTCACACGGCAAGCTACCTCTTCTGCTTTGTAACCGGCATCGGTCATAGCTGCCATCCACTCGTTACCCCAAGCGAGAGCGTAACCGAGCTCTTGTGTGATGTGACCACCGGCATTGTTGATAAGCAATGCATCAACGGCCAATACGCGATATTTCTTCAATTGAGCTGCAGCGGCCAACACTTCACCGGCCATAGCGGCAACATTCTCAACGTCTTTACCTTTCTTGATGATACGTTTGTAGGGGTCGAAGTTGATTGAACCGCGCAATTCGGCGAGGTTGTAACCCTTGGCTGTATAGTACTCAGTGAGGGCAGTAGCCAACTTAGCGGCATGGCGAATGCATGTCATAAAGTTGATTTCGATGCACTCAGCGTGGATGCCTTCGAGCAATGCTGCGAGGTTCTCAACACTGATTTGCTCACCTTGCAAGTGGAAGCCGAGCGAGTTTACGCCTTTCTCGAGGATGTCGAGGGCCTTCTCGTTTGCTGCTTTCACGTCTACAACATCGATGTCTTGACGAGTCATCCAGTCGTTGTCGGTGCGTGTACCACGAACATAGGGGAACTCACCGGGGAGAGAGTTGAGAGTCTTCAAGTTCTCAATGTCTTCCTCACGGTACATCGGTTTTACATCGAACCCTTCTGAGGTTCTCCATACGAGCTTTTTGTCAAAATCGGCTCCTTTCAAGTCTGCGACCACTTTGTCTTTCCAATCCTGTGTGCTTACAGGAGGAAATAGGTCGAACAGTTTTTCTTTACTTTCTGCCATAGTCTTTTATTGATTAAGTGTAGTTTAAGTGTTTCTCTTTACATGTTGTCACAAGTCGATTGTGTGGAGATTGGCATGACTCCACAAATCGGTCGTAAAATTACGAAAAATTATCGAAACAATGTACAATAATGCTCTATTATTTTATTTAATGTGTATTAAATAATTTAACGCATGTATTGGGCTTTTTTATACCCTTTTGTGTGTTTGCGGGTATATGCAATGAGGCGAGGCAATATATCTACTGCCTCGCCTCGTATGTTGTACGTGTATTGTTACATATCTAACAGTCCCTCGGGTAAATCCATATGGATGATGCGTTCTTCTTCGTCTATGGCGCGTACAAATGCCTCTTGAACAGGTATCAATAGTTCGTGTTCGTCGGGGGTTGTTACAACAAATAGTACGTTGATGGTGCTATCATCAATGGCTGTTACTTCGCCCAATACTCCGTGTGTGATGTCGCTGATAGTGAATCCGATAAAGTAGTCGTCGGGGGTCTCTTCTTCGTCGTTTTCTATATAGTGACACTTGGGGTAGAATACCTCCAAATTAGTGAATTCGCGAGCGGCCTCGTCGCTCTCTATATCTACCAGTTTTATGAGTGCTGTGGTACCGGTTTTGAAGCGATATTCTTCGATAAAAAATGGTACATAGATGTTGTCAATGCAACATACAATGTAGGGCGATTCGCCTCGGTCAAACACATCGTCACTAAAGGTGAAAGAGATTTCACCTCGCACTCCATGCGGTTTGTTAAATTGGCCTATTTTTATCAGTTCTTCACGGCGTATCATAGCATTATTATTATAAACGTGTAATGCGTGCGCCTATAGCGTTGAGGCGACGGTCTATGTCTTGGTATCCGCGGTCTATTTGCTCGATATTATGTATGCGGCTTGTTCCTTCGGCGCTCATGGCGGCAATGAGCATGGCTACACCAGCACGAATGTCGGGCGATACCATGTCGGTAGCGCGTAGCGGATGACGTCGTTCTTGGCCAATAACCACAGCACGGTGAGGGTCGCAAAGGATGATTTGCGCTCCCATGTCAATGAGTTTGTCAACAAAGAATAGGCGACTCTCGAACATCTTTTGGTGAATGAGTACGCTACCCTTGGCTTGTGTGGCTACAATGAGAAATACACTGAGCAAATCGGGGGTAAGACCCGGCCATGGTGCATCGGCAAATGTCATGATAGAACCATCGAGGAAGGTGTCTATCTCGTAAATATCGTGTTCGGGTATGTGCAGGTCATCGCCATGTTGTTCTATGGTTATACCCAGTTTTCGGAAACTATCGGGGATGATACCTAAATTTTCTACCGAGGCATTTTTGATGGTAATATCGGAGCCTGTCATGGCGGCAAGGCCTATAAAAGAGCCCACCTCAATCATGTCGGGTAGTATGGTGTGTGTGCAACCATGCAGTGAACTTACGCCTTTGATGGTGAGGAGGTTTGAGCCAATGCCTTCAATGTGTGCACCCATGCTGTTGAGCATGCGCGATAGTTGTTGCAAGTAGGGCTCGCAGGCAGCATTGTATATGGTAGTAGTACCCTCGGCCATTACGGCAGCCATGAGTATGTTGGCGGTACCTGTTACCGAAGCCTCATCGAGGAGCATGTATGTGCCTTTGAGTTGTTCGGCGCGTATCTCATAAACCGACTTTTCGGCATCGATAGAGAGTGTTGCGCCCAACTTTTGTATACCGATAAAGTGAGTGTCAAGACGACGACGGCCTATTTTGTCGCCACCGGGTTTGGGCATACGAGCATATCCAAAGCGTGCTACCAAAGGACCCAGCATCATTACCGAGCCACGCAAGGCTGTGCATTTGGTCAAAAAGTCTTCGCTTTGCAGATACTGCATATTGAGGTTTGATGCACAGAATGTGTAGGTGTCGAGCGAGTCACGACTAACCTCTACACCCATATCACGCAACAACTGTATGAGATTGTTGATGTCGCGTATGTCGGGTATATTCTTTACGGTCACGGGTTCGGCGGTGAGTAACGTGGCGCAAATAATTTGCAATGCCTCATTCTTGGCGCCTTGTGGGGTGAGATCTCCGTGCAAGCGATGTCCGCCTTCTACGATAAATGATGCCATGTTGTATGGTGTGTTATAGGAAATTTTTCCCTCGGTTATTTCTTCTTTTTCTTTTTGTTGTTATTGTTGTTCTGCTTGCCTTGTTGCTGGTTGCCTTCTCTAAGGTCTTTGGCTCGCATCAACGGGGTGTCGATATGGATGGTGCCATGCGTATAGTCACGTATGTCTTGCCATATCTTCTCGTCCTCGACATTGTCTTTGTTCCAGGTGAGGTACGAGCGTTTCATATAGTTGGCCAACAAATCTACCAGTGTGTCACGCTCTTCGCCCTCGGGCATCTCTTGCGCCTTCTTGAGCATATCTTCGGCAAATTTTCCGTAGTGACGCAACTTGATGTTGGAATTGTTGTAGGGAATGCGCTCGGGCAGGGTCTCGAGGCTCTCCTTGCGTACAATTTCGCAGGGGTAGTCTATGTCGAGCTTAAAATTGGACATGATGGCCAGATGATCCCAAAGTTTGTGCTTAAAGTCGTCTATTTCGCGCAAATGGGGCACAAGGCTACTCATGATATTTACAATGGTATATGCGCAACGGGTACGTTCCTCACGGTCTTCAATGGTAAGACAGTGATCTACCATTTGCTGTACGTTGCGACCATACTCGGGTAGTAGTAGCTGTTTCTGTTGTGAATTATATTCAAGCATATATTCTTATAAAACTTTATTCTTGGGGGTTGTGGCCACGAACTCTTTTAGGTAGAAAGGTTCGTAGTATGCTACATCGCTGAATTGTTGTCGCACGAAGGCTCTCTCGGCCAAAGCTAACATGCCGGTGGCCAAAGGATATACACCATCAACGAAAATGGCATTGGGATGGTTTATAACCTCGCGACATTTTGCTGCACCATTACCGCAGAATATTACCTTGCGCTGTGACAATACCTCGGCAAATGTGTTCTCGTCGACAATATAAGCACCCACGGGCATCACAGCTTCGAGGCTTTCGTTGTATACGGCAGCATATACTTCCATGCGACGAGCGTCTATCATGGGGCATATCAATGCATCCTCTTCAATATCAACGCGGAACATGGCGGTGCAACATAGCAATTCGAGGGTGCTGACAGCAATTAATGGTAGGTTGAGACCGAAGCACAAACCTTTGGCTTCCGATACACCTATGCGCAAGCCGGTGTATGATCCGGGGCCGCCACTCACGGCTACAGCGTGTAGTTCTATGTTGTTTTCGCGTGCATGTTTTAGGCACTCCTCGACATATCCACCTAATAGGGAGGCGTGTGATGGACCGTCAAAGTTTTGACGATGAAATTTCACCACTCCATCGCTCGATAAAGCTACCGAGCATACTTCGGTCGAGGTTTCTATATGAATTATATTGGGCATATAAAGGCTATTTGATATAATGATGCACAAAAATAACTCTTTTTTTGCAATTTATGGGCAGTTTAAGCGCGAAATAAATTAAATTTGCAGAAACATTTCAAAAGACTATGATACAATCGATGACAGGATTTGGCAAAGGTATTGCCGAATTGCCCAATAAAAAAATTATTGTAGAGATTAAGTCGCTCAATAGTAAGCAACTTGATCTCTCTACCCGTATACCTTCACTCTATAGGGAGAAAGAGATGGAAATTCGCGCCGAAGTGGCTCGCCGATTGGAGCGCGGTAAAGTTGATCTTAGTATTCGCACCGAAAATATTGCCGCTGAGGGCTCCTCTCGCATCAATGTAGGTGTGCTCAAAGGATATCACGACCAAATTGTAGGTGCTGCTGCCGAGGCCGGTATAGATACTCCGCAAGATTGGTTCTCGGTTTTGATGCGCATGCCCGACATAATGACTACCGAAAGTGCTGAATTGCATGAGGACGAGGCTTCGGTCTTGATGAAGGCTGTTGATGCGGCTCTCAATCAGATTGAGGAGTTTCGCATGCACGAAGGCAAGGGTTTGCAAGAGATGTTTACTCGCAAGATAGAGAATATTGCAACACTACTCAAGGAGGTGGAGCAATATGAACAAGAACGCATCGACAAGATTAAGGGTCGCATTGTGGAAGGATTGTCGAAAATCAAAGAAATTGATTATGACAAGAATCGTCTTGAGCAAGAGATGATTTACTATATAGAGAAGCTTGATATCAACGAGGAGAAACATCGCTTGGCCGACCATCTTCGTTATTTCTTGGAGACTATGGATAATGGTCGCGGTCAAGGTAAAAAGATGGGTTTCATAGCACAAGAGATGGGACGTGAGATAAATACGTTGGGTTCAAAATCGAACCATGCCGAGATGCAACGCATCGTTGTGCGCATGAAAGACGAGTTGGAGCAAATCAAGGAGCAAGTGCTCAATATTATGTAATACTGCGATAGGATGAATAGAGGAAAACTTATCATATTTTCGGCACCTTCGGGCTCGGGTAAATCTACGCTTATCAACTACTTGATGCAGCAAGGCTTGCCTTTTTCGTTTTCGGTATCGGCTACAAGTCGTGCGCCACGTGGTACTGAGCAACATGGCAAGGAGTATTATTTCTTGACCGAGGAGGAGTTTCGTACTCGCATTGCTGCCGACGAATTCTTGGAGTATGAGGAGGTATATCCCGGCAAGTTCTATGGTACACTCAAAAGTGAAGTAGAGCGATTGCGCAATGCCGGACGTCATGTGTTGTTTGATGTCGATGTCGTAGGTGGTGTCAATATCAAACGTTTCTATGGCGATGAAGCTATGTCGGTATTTATTCAACCCCCTTCGGTTGAGGTGTTGCGCGAGCGTCTGATAGGTCGTGCTACCGATGCACCGGAGGTAATTGCCACTCGTGTCGCTAAGGCGGAGCAGGAGTTGACTTATGCTCCTCAATTTGACCACGTTGTGGTAAACGATGTGCTTGAGGTGGCACAGCGTGACGTGATGGCTTTGGTTACCGCATTTATTAACGATTGATATGCGCATAGGTATATTCTCGGGATCTTTCAACCCTATACACATGGGGCATCTTATGCTGGCAAGTTACTATGTTGAGTATGGTGCTTTTGACGAGGTGTGGATGCTTGTATCGCCTCATAATCCGTTGCGTACGCGCGTGTCGGTGAACGACGATCACCACCGCTGTGCTATGGTTGAGTTGGCCTTGCAAGATGTGCCGGGTGTGAAGTTTTGTGATATAGAGTTTTCATTACCGCAACCTTCATACACCATTAATACCCTCGATGCCTTGCACGAGCGTTATCCTGAGCATGACTTTTCGCTTATTATAGGAGCCGATAATTGGCTTATATTCGATCGTTGGTATCAGCCCGAACGCATCATTAACGACTATCGTGTGTGTATATATCCTCGCAGAGGGTATGATGTCGATGTTGCCACCTTGCCCGAGCGAGTTAGTTATGTTGAAGCTCCGCTTGTGGAATTGTCGTCGACATGGGTGCGACAGGCTGTGGCTGAGGGTCGAAACTTGACAGCCTTCTTGCCGCGTGGTGTATATAACTATATAATAGAGAATAATTTATATCAAACGATATGATGAATCAACAAGTATACTCAAAAGATATTGTTGAGTTTGTAACGGTAGGTGTCGAGTATTGCTCGCTTATAGAGCGTACTTCGGAGTTGAGCCGCCGTGAGTTTAATCTCAATTTGGTGCGCATCTTGCCATTGCTCTACCTCAAGGCCACATTGTTGCCGGCCGAGGAGATTGATGAGGCCGACGACTTGGAGTTTTACGTAACCGAGGAGCAATACGAATATTTGAGAGGTGCAATGTCCAAGCTTTTTGGCGAGTCGGACGATTATCTGGAGGTTTTCGAAGCCGACATGGCTTATAGTGATACTCCCTTGGCGGCTTCAGTGTCTGAGGGACTTGCTGATATCTACCAAGATGTGCGTGATTTGCTTGAGATATATCGCCTTGGAAATGAGGAGCTCTCGCAAGCTGCTATATGTCGTTGCCGTCGCAACTTTGTAGCCTATTGGGGTCAAAAGTTGGTAAATGTTATGCGTCCTTTGCACGCTATTTGCTTCGGTGAAGATACCGAGTGTGATGATGAGTGTGCCGACCATGAGTCGCATCACCACTGCGACGACGACAACTGCCATTGTCATCATGAAGATGATTTATTTTGAAAAATTTTATGACATTGCAATATAATCACATATCGATAGATAAAGCCACCATAAACGAGCTTCCCATTGAGAGTTTTGCAGGTCGTATACACGTAGTAGATACGGTTGACCAGGCGAAAAAGGCGGTGGAGGTCTTGCGACAACACAATGTATTGGGTATCGATACAGAGACCAAGCCTTCGTTTCGCAAGGGTCGCACCAATAAAGTCTCGCTCATACAGCTCTCGACCGATGCCGAATGTTTTCTCTTTCGCATCAACAAAATAGGATTTATAGAAGAGTTGCGCGATTTGCTTACCGATCCCGATATGACCAAAATCGGTATTTCGTTGCGCGATGATTTCTCTGTTTTGCATCGAGTCGATAGTTTTGAACCTCGCAACTTTGTAGATTTGCAAAGTGTTGTAGGACAGTATGGTATAGCCGACATGAGTCTGCAAAAGATATATGCTATAATCTTTGGAAAGAAAATTTCTAAGTCGCAACGTCTCTCTAACTGGGAGGCCGATCAGCTCTCTGTTCCGCAACAATATTATGCTGCGCTTGATGCATGGGCATGTTTGCATATCTACGAAGCTCTGCAAGAGGGTGTGGCGTTTTATTATACCCAATCCAAATCTGAAAATATTGAGTTATGAAACGTATAAGAAAGTCAGTATTTATTCCCGTATTGTTACTCGTTTATTTGGCTGTAATGGCCTTTATGGGACGTGAAAAACTCTTTGCCGGCAATTACTTTGAGTATTTTGGTATACTCGTTGTAACGTTGGTGTGTATTCTTGTTCTATTTTTCACGCTGCGCAAGCAAGAAGAGGTTCGCGAGCGTCGTCGCCGTGAGGCCGAAGAGCGAGAGAATGCCTCAAAGAAGCCCTCTGACGGGGTTGATGCAGACAACAAGTAGACCACTTGTCACATTATTATATAAAATAGCAAAATGGCAGACCTGATAAGTCTGCCATTTTGTCCGATATTACCATGCTCGATACTTTGGCACAGATTTGGTAAAAGTAAGAGTGTGCCACTATTGTGGCGTAATGCAGAAATATAGTAACAAATAAAAATATAACAAAACAATGAACATTAAGCCATTGGCAGATAGAGTGTTGGTATTGCCCGCACCTGCCGAAGAAAGAACTATCGGTGGCATCATTATCCCCGATTCAGCTAAAGAAAAACCCCTCAAAGGTACAGTTGTTGCAGTTGGTAATGGTACTAAAGATGAAGAGATGGTAGTAAAACCCAACGATACAGTGCTCTATGGCAAATATGCCGGTACAGAGTTGGAGTTGGAAGGTGAGAAATATCTTATCATGCGTCAAGCTGATATTCTTGCTATTATCTAATTTTTTTCTTTTAATTGTTGAATATCTATAAAAACACAAATTATGGCTAAAGATATAAAATTCAATACCCAAGCCCGCGAAGAGCTCCGCGCCGGTGTAGATGCATTGGCTGATGCTGTAAAGGTAACCCTCGGTCCTAAGGGTCGTAACGTTATTATCGACAAGAAATTTGGTGCTCCCCACATCACTAAAGATGGTGTGACAGTTGCCAAAGAGATCGAACTCGAAGATCCCTTCCAAAACATGGGTGCTCAACTCGTGAAAGAGGTAGCATCTAAGACTGGTGACGATGCCGGTGATGGTACTACTACGGCTACTGTGTTGGCGCAAGCTATTGTAAACGTTGGTCTTAAGAACGTTACTGCAGGTGCTAACCCCATGGACCTCAAGCGCGGTATCGACAAGGCCGTGGCTAAGGTTGTTGAGGGTATTCGTGCCCAAGCTAAGGAGGTTGGCGATGACTTCTCAAAAATCGAGTCGGTTGCTCGTATTTCGGCCAATAACGACGAGGAGATTGGTCAACTCATTGCCGAGGCTATGCGCAAGGTGAAGAAGGATGGTGTTATCACAGTCGAGGAGGCTAAAGGTACTGACACTACTGTTGAGGTAGTAGAGGGTATGCAATTCGACCGTGGTTACATTTCGCCCTACTTTGTAACCAATACAGAGAAGATGGAGTGCGAGATGGAAAACCCCTTCATCCTTATCTACGACAAGAAAATCTCTACACTCAAAGATATGCTTCCCATCCTCGAGGCTTCGGCTCAAAGCGGTCGTCCCTTGCTTATCATCGCCGAGGATGTAGATAACGAAGCACTTGCAACATTGGTAGTAAACCGCTTGCGTGGTTCATTGAAAATCTGTGCTGTTAAGGCTCCCGGATTTGGCGACCGTCGCAAAGAGATTCTCGAGGACATCGCTGTTCTCACAGGTGGTGTGGTAATCTCGGAAGAGAAGGGTATGCGCCTCGATGCTGCTACAGTAGAGATGCTCGGTCGTGCCGAGAAGATTACCGTAAATAAAGACAACACAGTAATTGTAAACGGTCTCGGTAGCAAGGAGTCTATCGAAGCTCGTGTAGCTCAAATCAAAGCTCAAATCGAAGTTAGCACCAGTGACTATGACAAAGAGAAGATGCAAGAGCGTCTTGCCAAATTGGCAGGTGGTGTAGCTGTTCTCTACATTGGTGCAGCATCGGAAGTTGAGATGAAAGAGAAGAAAGACCGCGTAGACGATGCCCTCAGTGCTACTCGCGCAGCTATTGCCGAGGGTATTGTGCCCGGTGGTGGTGTTACATACATCCGTTGTATTGATGCTCTCGAAGGTCTCAAAGGTGCCAACGATGACGAGACAACCGGTATCGAAATCGTACGCCGTGCTATCGAGGCTCCCATGCGCCAAATCATGACCAATGCCGGTCTTGAGGGTGCTGTAATCCTTCAAAAAGTACGCGAAGGCCAAGGCGACTTTGGTTTCAACGCTCGCACTGGTCAATACGAGAACTTCTTCGAGGCAGGTGTTATCGACCCCGCCAAGGTAACTCGTGTAGCACTCGAAAATGCCGCCAGCATCGCCGGTATGTTCCTCACTACCGAGTGTGTAATTACCGACAAGAAAGAAGAGCATGCACCTGCCATGCCCGCTCCCGGTATGGGAGGCATGGGCGGAATGATGTAATCAGCGCTTTCCCAATATACTACAGGTCTCGCCATTTCCCGGCGAGGCCTGTTTTTTTGTATGCACTTCTACGGTGTGAGGTAAATGCACGCTTATTTCATATATAAAGTGCTTATTCTTATCAACGCCTTTATTTTCTGTACACTTTTTATCATTTTTCATTTTTTATTTCTTAACTTTGCCGGTAGCATATCGCTCGCAGAAGCCCGATATGTGTCATGTGGGTGGGTGCTGACATTTTATTGAAAAGCGTTTACTTACGCTCTTTCTTGACGATTCGGAACTTCGCAAATTCTAATCACTGTCAAGGATGCAGCAACGGTAGATGCCTTTGTGGATATGTATATCGCTCATCGATAGGCACGGTGGTGTCTATTGGTGTATAGTATCATATTCAGCGTGAGGCTTCTGCGTTGCTCGTTCAACAGTGATGGGCAGTGCGAAGGCCTCGAATCGTGGGACGAGTAACAGAAAAAGTCCTCACGTTTTTTTATGTCTATATGCGAGCGAAAACAAACTAAACATATCCTATTATGAAAAAAACTTTTTTTAAATCGCTGCTTACAATAGCATGCCTATTGTGCAGTATCGGAGTCTATGCCCACGACTTCGAGGTAGCTTGTATCTACAATAACAAAGCAAAACTTGAAAAGCACGAATTCACAAAGCGAACCAAACCAACAAAAATTAATCGTCATAATAAGACAACACAAACCTTTACTATAGATGATATTGTGGGTGAATACAGCGCATTTGCGTATAGTGGATTTAAAGACTACCCTGACGAAGAGTGGGATGTACTGATTACCAAAGATACAAAAGAAGAAAACAAAATTTGGATACAACCGGTGTGCATGATTAATGGAGCTCCTGCAGATATTATCGCACCTATTTATGCTACTTTCGACGCAGCTAAAGGAGCTCTTATTATGCCTTTGGGTCAAGTGGTTTATGAAGAAACTGGAGAATTAAAGTTAGTTACAGGAGCTTCATTTGATGGCAAAACTATTGAAACTACTGGTTATATTGAATTGGAAATCTCACGAAATAGCCGTGGTGTAATTATATCTTTTACTGATCAATACTATTTCGGTGTTGGTGATATCCTCAATAACCGATGGTGGTATCAAGTTTTATTTAAAATCTCATTTTCTGAAGGAGTAGATGTACCAAGATTGAAATTTGAAGAAAATGGCATATGTTATAAAACAATAGATCACAATAGTGTTGCGGTTACCTATATGGGCAATCGTTTCGATGAATATCAAA
>JAEIGA010014590.1_pt1 | contig 11956 bp, 17 predicted proteins | sample 9270691 | NCBI WGS metagenome assembly JAEIGA01 (sample SAMN17057246, study PRJNA624740) | gut metagenome | biome: biome; isolation source: fecal sample | host: Bos grunniens | place: China: Xizang | collected 2019
TAAGGCAGATTGCTTTTCCTGCAACACTTTATTGGATTGACGAAGGAGCGTTTTCAAATTGCACCAGACTGACCGAGATTCGCATTCCTAAAACAATCGCTCGGATACCGGATAAGTGTTTTGCAGGTTGTACAGGATTAACCAAAGTGAGTCTGGAGGACGGAATAGAACATATTGGAGCTGAGGCATTCAGAGAGTGCGCTGGATTATATGAGATTACTATTCCAGACTCAGTTGTTAGTATCGGTGAGAACGCATTCGCCGAGCTTGATTCAAAATTCATTGTTCAGTGTAGTTCTGGTAGCTATGCTGAGACCTATGCCAGAGAGCATCGGTTAAAATATCAGCTTGTGTAAGGAGGGGTAATATGGGATTTTTTTCTTGGTTGTTTTCTCAACCCAATCCGCCGGAACTGCCAAAGGTAAACACTATTTTACCGGATGCAGCAAAGCAAGAAATTGAAAAAGGGCGTCTGCCTCGTTTACAGACGGACACTATCTTTACTCAAAAAGGTGAATACATTCATTATATCGACAAGGCCATATTGCTTAAGGACAAAACAAAACGGTCCTACATTAGCAAAAGTATGGGTTTTAGTGGACCAGGTCTCTTTAAGGGAAATCGGGTTCGCTTCGGAGGTGGAACTGCAGAACCGGTAGAAGAGATTATCACTGAACAGTTCAAAGGTATATTGTATGTATCCAATAAACGTGTGATATTCGTAAATAAGGATAATGGTTTTGATAAGCCATATAGAAGCCTTTCTGCAGTCACACCTTATAGCAATGGGATTGAACTCCAGTATGGTTCGACAACTTACTCGTTGTTGGTCCCTGATGGAGATCTTCTCAATAAAGTATTTAAGATTCTTAACTGAAAGGCGGTGAAATAATGGACGGAACTTTGAAAAGCGGTAGTATTCTGGTTTCTGTAAGTGGCAACCGATATACAGTACATAAGCTCCTGGGTGCTGGATCTCAGGGTGAAGTGTATTCGGTTTCCGATGGTAAGAAGATCTATGCTTTGAAATGGTACTTCAAAAACATGGCCACACCTAACCAAAAGGCAATACTTGAAAATCTGATTACTATACCAAGTCCGGATAGCTCTTTCCTGTGGCCATTAGATTTGGTGATTCAGAAAGAGAATATGTTTGGATACATAATGAATATTCGAACTCCCGAGTATAAGAACATTGTGGATATGCTCAAGAGAAAAGCTGAGCCGAGTTTCTATGCATTGTGCAGACTAGCTTTTAACCTTACAAAAGGATATCAAAAGCTACATTCTATCGGCTACTGTTACCGAGATATTAACTTTGGCAATGCGTTCTTTAATCCAGAAACAGGAAACGTGTTGATTTGTGATAACGACAATGTTTCTGTTAACGGCATGGATAATTCCAATGTGTATGGAACGCCACGATTTATGGCGCCGGAAATCGTTGTAGGAAAAGCAAAACCGTCCCGTAACACTGACCTTTTCTCATTAGCTGTTTTGCTCTTCTATATGTTTATGCTTAACCATCCGCTTGAAGGCAAGCGTGAGGCCAGTATTAAATGTATGGACATATTTGCTATGGAAGAACTGTTTGGTCATAATCCGGTTTTCATATTTGATCCGGAAGAAAAATCCAATAGACCGGTTCGTGGCATCCACGATAATGCACTGATTTTCTGGGATCTTTATCCACAGCGACTTCGTGATCAGTTCACAAATGTATTTACTGTTGGATTAAAGAATCCCGCGAGACGTGTAACAGAAAACAAATGGATGGAAACCTTTGCAAATATGATGGGACAGATTATTACGTGCCCACATTGCGGTGCCGAGATATTCCTTGATGAAAACAAAGAGAAACTCGGTGTGGCCCATACTTGTTGGAACTGTCAGCAGGTTGTAGAAGTGCCTGTATCAATAGTTTTTGATAAGTACCGTGTGCTGATCAATCAAAACACAAAACTTTATCCTAATCATCTGCTGGGAAATGGTGATATAGATACTGTTATTGGTAGCGTATCTATAAATCCGAATAATCCGCAGTTATGGGGTATTAGAAATGAAAGTTCAGAGAACTGGACGTACATTAAGGCTGACGGAACTCAGATACCAATCGCTCCCGGACGATCTGCAGCCATCGTTAAGGGTGCAAAAATAAACTTTGGCCAATTCATTGGCGAATTCAAGTAAACGGAGGAAAAGAAAATGGCAAACGAAATTAAAAGACCTGGTGGAGAAGTCGCAAATCGTCCCTTACATTTTTTCTGGATTGTAGACTGTTCTGGTTCTATGTACGGTGAGAAAATCCAGGTCGTAAACAACGCAATTCAGTCTACAGTACCAGATATGGTTGAGGCAGCTGCAAGCAATCCTTTTGCTCAGCTCTTAATCAGAACTCTCAAGTTCTCTACTGGTGCATCATGGATTACTTCCGCGCCGGTTCCCGTTGAGGAATTTGTTTGGGAAGATCTTGATGCATCCGGCGTAACAGATATGGGCAAAGCTTTCGACCTGCTTTCTGCTCAATTAACCATTCCGCCTATGTCTGATAGAGCGCTTCCGCCTGTATTAGTTCTTCTTTCCGACGGATGCCCTACAGATGATTATAAAGAAGCACTCGATAAGTTGCTGCATTTGCCTTGGGGTAAAAAAGCCGTTAAGATTGCTATTTCTATTGGTCAGGATGCAGATAATGATGTTTTGGCTGAATTTACCGGCAATCGAGAACTCGTACTTCAGGCTAATAATGCAACCGCTCTTACTAAAATGATTAAATGGGCATCTACTGCAGCATCCGTTGTATCTTCTCCTGCAAGCCGTGTTGCTACTGAAGTGGCACCTACCAGCACAGGAAATGCAGCAGATCAGCTCCTCGATAAGGATGATATCGCAAAGACTACAGGCGCAGCTCCTCTTGTTTTGAATATGGGTGCCATTCCTAATCCTGACGAAGTCGGCGAAGGCGACGTTTGGTAATACATAGAAAGGAGAGCATCTATGCAACGCTCCATATTTGGTGAGGCTGTAAAAGGTGCCTCACATAAAAATAATAATATAAGCTGCCAAGATGCTTTCAAGATTGAGCATTTATCCGAAAGTTGCAGTATCGTAGCTGTAGCTGACGGGCACGGAAGTTCAGCGTGTCCGTACAGTAAGTATGGTTCTGCAATGGCAGTTAACACTTTCTGTTATATAATTCGGCGAATTTATGATTCATGTGAAGGAAATCTCGCAAAGGTTCTTTCTTATTTGAATCAAGATGGAGAAATAAAAGTTGCCCAGGCAATAGACTTAGAATGGAAAAAGCGTGTTCTAAAAGCACACACTCGTTCCAAAAGAGATATTCCTGTAATAGATAACGGAAAGAAAGACAAAAAAGCTATTTATAAGCAGTATGGCACAACGTTGCTCGGTTTGTTTGTGGCTCCTGATTTTGTCTATGCATTTCAGCTGGGTGATGGAGATATGGTATTGGTTAATAAAGAGATTATTGAGCCAATCATAACTGCAGACAAAATTCTTGGTGTGGAAACGCATTCATTAAGTAAAGAGCATTCGTGGGAATCGTCTTTATCATCTATTTTAAGATTAGATACAATAGATAAGCCGGCAATCCTTATGCTATCGACAGATGGTTTTTCTAATAGTTATCTTAATGATTATGAGTACCGTAAAGCGTGCAAAGACTATTTTGATTTGATTTGCGAACACGGTACAGCTGAGATTGCGAAACATTTGGAATCGTGGCTGGATGACACAAGTAAATGTGGATGTGGAGACGACATCACTACACTGTTTGTTTATATGCAAGAATGAGGTCATATTGTGGTTGTTGACAGATATTATTACAACACTTTATCTTCTCGAGAGAAAGATATTTATAATTCAATGTACAAAGCAATAGTGGAGCTGAAGCCCAGTGTGAAAATACTGGGCTCGGTTGCTATGCCTATGTTGGTTAAAATTGTATCTGCCATCACTAATGATAATCCGCATATGTATTATTTCAATCAAGTTGAAATGAGTCTGCAAATGTCTGTGACTCATACGTTGGTTCATTTGAAATATTTTTACACAAAAGCTGAAATTGAGGTTTTGAATAAGAGAATAGAAACTGCGGTAAATACAATCATTCGCAAACTGGACTTAGAAAGCACAAACGATGAATATGAACGCGAAAAAAGAGTCCATGATATACTGGCTAATTACGTTAATTATGACCACGCAGCAATTACCTCAACGGATCCTAAACATTTAGCTTCGGCTCATTCTATTGTTGGTGTTTTCGTTGATAAAAAAGCTGTGTGTGAAGGTATTGCAAAAGCAACCAAAATTCTGCTTAATACCGCCAATGTGCGCTGTATCGTTGCTACTGGAAAATCAAGTTTGGAGTCTCACGGTCTTCACGCCTGGAATATTGTCAGAGTAAACGGAGCAGCATATCACCTTGATGTAACTTGGGATATTGCCAATACTGAAGGTGGCCGCGTTTGCTATGACTATTTTAATCTTTCAGATAAAGATATTCTTAAAGATCATAGTGATTTCAAAGATGTACCGGCATGTTCTGTAGCAGAAGCCAATTTCTTTGCAAAGAACAACGTAGTATTTGTTGATACAAGATCAGCGAAACAATATATTTCTCGTGCAATAAAAAATGGTGAAAAGAGTCTATACATTAAGTGGATATCAGAATCTCCCTCATTTGCAAAAATAACGAATGAATTAGTGCAGTATGCAATTAGAACGGCAGCCCTGGATGGATATCCTTGGAATGCTCGGTATGTACCGAATGATACGCAAGGAACATTAAGAATAGATTTAGCAGTGAGAGTTTGAGTAGGATGGTGGCAATAGAAATGGATGAAAGATTATTTGAAGCAGCGATGATGAAAATTATTGATGCGCTTAAGAAAAAAGGATACGAGCCGTATGACCAAATCATCGGATATCTTGAGACTGGAGAACCAAGTTATATTACTCGTAGTGACGGTGCGCGAGATGCAATTCAAACATTAGATAAAACACGCATCCGAAGATTCATAATGACATACCTAAAATAATAAGAGGCAGGTCCACACGTTTGGTGTAGAACTGCCTCTTATATTTTTATTTGAAAGCTAACCATTTGGCGCCATATGTATCAAGGAAGAAACGAGTACCATAATCATTCTCAACCCAGCGGCTACACACACGGTACCAACCTCTGAGCTCTTCTCTGAGCTCTGCATCGTGAGAGATGGGTTCAAGCCATACTTCTGATAGACTGCTGAGTTCTTGTTTGTTTAATGGCTTTGTGTCCGGAAGTGTTGCTTCATAGAACGGAGGCTGTGCTGCATAGACTGATCCGGCAGCATCAAACGGTATCATAGACCCGTCCAATCGAACGAAAACATTCTTAATTGAGTCTACCAGAACCCAACCATAATCAGATGACCAAACGGCTTTTCCGTGATAGATTTTTAGAAGTTCCTGAGGGAGTGGGAGAGAAGCAACCTCTTTTTCATCTTCTCTACCGAGAAGATAATCCGTTGATACGTTATATAAATCTGCCATAGCTTCCAAACTCTCGATTGAGGGAGTTTTACGTTCAGATTCCCATGCACCGAGAGTAGATGGTGAAATATCAAGTTTGGATGCAGCATCCTTTAAGATAAGGCTTTGACTTTTTCTGGCATTCTTATATTGTCTGGCCATTGTCGCCACCTCCTGAAGTTGTTTTAATATATTTGCCGGATTTAACCCTGGCATCAGCAGGTTTCTCAGCATCAGCCGGGATGAGCCATGTATTACCGACTTTCTTCACGCCGGGTATACGGTCTTCAGCACATAGAATGGCTACGCGTCTATGTGATAGGTTCCATTTTTCTCCGGCTTCAATTGTTGAAATGTAATCCATTGCGAATACTCCTTTCGCCTAGCATATTTCTATTATATTCATTTAGAGGAATAATATCAAGAGGTAGGGGATAAAATAACCTATATATAGCACTTCCCTGTTAATCGCAAAACCACTTAATCATAATGCCAATTATGTTTAGCCCACAAAAGCAAAGTGATTGTAAAACATATCTTAGTTAAACATAATCAACCAGGTTTTCCACCAAACTGAGTTATACATAATTATTTTGTTGTATCTTCACCTGTTCTCTCGTGTAATAAGAGTAGGAGGTGAATTCATTGTTGAACGAATTTAATGTATACTTAATTGGTATAGGTAAGTCTGAGAACACGTCGATAAATTACTGCGACAAGATCAAGCTATTCTTCAAATGGTGTCTCGATAGTTTTGGAAGCGAACCTCAGCAACTGTATCGCGCCAACGTGCTCGATTATATTGCCTATATGAAAACTATCAAACGATACAACCCAAAATCTATCAATAATCATTTGTCTTCCCTGCGGAGCTTCAATGAGTTTTTAATTGCAACCGGACGTCAGACCGAACTGGTTGTTGTTAAGAATGATTTTATGAAGATTCAAGTTCAGTATGCTAATCCTTGCACGGTTGAGCAGAAAGATGTGGAGGCGTTCAGACAGAGACTACTCGAAGGTGGAAATAAAAGAGACTTCGCTATTGTCACCCTATATACCTATACTGGCATCAGACGTTCTGAGTGTGTAAATCTGCGCGTTGACCAGGTTGATTTAATTGCAAAGGAAATCTATGTAGTTGGTAAGGGTGACAAACATCGCACCGTTTATCTGAACGACAAGACTGTCCATGCGATTCGTGAATACCTGAAGGCAAGAAACTCAGACAGCCCTTATTTGTTTGTGAGCCGTCAGTCTGAAAAGATGGCAGCGTCAAGAATCAATCAGATATTCAACCAGTATTCTGATGTCATCACGCCCAAAATGCTGCGTCACTATTTCTGCAGCCATGCACTTGATACCGGAGATTATAAGATCCACGAGGTTGCGAACCAAGCCGGGCACAGCAATGTACAGACAACTCTCATTTATAGCAACCCATCAGCTCGACAGATGAAAGAAAAGGCGAACAAACTATGAGAAAGAATATTTGTGTCATACTGACTTTGATTTTGGTGTTTTCCGCCGCCTTCGCAGGATATCAGATTTTCCGGGAGTATTCAGAAAGAAAAGAAAGCGCCGACACCTATACTGATTTAGAAGATCTCATCTCATTTCCTGAGGACCTACCAGAAAAGGAACAGGATGAAACAAATCTATCTGAGTCTGGAGAAACGGAACCGGCACCTGTCGGTCCTACAATCGACTTTGATGGACTCAAGGCAATCAACGAAGATTGTATGGCTTGGATTTACATTGAAGATACTGCAATAAATTATCCTGTTGTGCAGGGCTCGGATAACAGTTATTATCTCAAACATCTTATTGACGGTAATTGGAACAGCGCCGGCTGCATCTTTTTAGACTCCAGGGTAGACGGCGCCATATTAGACCGACATAGCATTATTTACGGGCATCATATGAAGAACGGGACTATGTTCTCGGGACTAACCCAGTATAAGAAGCAATCGTATTATGATGAGCATCCGGAAGGATTACTTATTACACCGGAAGCAACCTATCGTATTGAATTTTTCGCCGGCTATGTAGCTAAGGTTTCGGATCCTGCCTGGCAAATCCTATTTGAGTCTGACGAAGCATACGAGGTATGGTTAAATGATATAGTTAAACGATCCTGGTTTGAACCAAGGCTTTTACCTGCAGCCACAGATAATATTCTCACGTTATCAACCTGTAGTTACGAATTCGACAATGCTCGTTTTGTTTTACATGGTATAATAAAAGCAGAAAATGCAGCTACCGATTAGCGGCGGCTGCATTTCTTCTTAATGCGATGTTTTATGAGCAAGTATTTTCTTACAATTCCACTTCTCATTCTTTCGTACAGATTATCTACTTCAGGATGTGGAATTGTGACAGATCCAATACGTTCACGAAACAACCTATTCATTTTCTTTTTGAATGTATCGCTAAATTCTTCCATATTATCCCTCCAAATATATTATAACGAAAAAATCGTCTGTTTTGTGACAACAAACTTTGAATTATGTAAATAATTATGTTATTTTGCCCGAGAAACCGTTCTCCTCCAAATTGTGAACCATCATTCCTATTAAAAACTTCTATTTGACATTAGCGTATAGCGTAGATGCAATTCAATCGGCTAATTCAAATAAAGTCGGCAATTACTTATACTAATAGTAAAGAAGTAATGCTATCGGCTTGGGAGGTGATGGTTTGGATAAGGTCGAATTAGGAATGAAGCTTCGAGAAGCAAGAAATAATGCCGGATTGACGCAAGAGCAGCTTGCAGAAAAGGCAGATATTGGTGTAATGTATCTGGGCGAAATTGAGCGTGGCGTAAAGATGCCAAGCATGAAGATATTTATTAAGCTCGTTGAGGCGTTAGATGTCTCTGCGGATTACATTCTACGTAATGAACTTCCGTCTGGTAAAGATTACGTATTTGACGAAATAACAGAAAAACTCGCGGGCCTTACACCAAAGCAAAGAAAAGCGGCAGTCGATATATTGGATGCCTACTTGAAGAATTTATAAGATCGTATCAAGAGAGCTATCGTTCAACCGAACGGTATCTCTCTTTTTTTGTTCACAAGAACCTGAACTGTAGCTCATAGTATTCGGTAAAATTCGATGCTATACTTCATTAAAACTCCGTTTTGAATAAAATTTTTATTCGACAGCACGTTTCGACAGATTCCGCGTTATCACGGTGGTAATATTAGCATATAGCAAGTGAACAATGCTATTTGCTAATGTTGAAAGGGGTGGTATAATGGTGGTTATTGGAATAACCCGTCGAGTAGACGATCTTGGACGTGTGACTATTCCGGTCGAGATACGAAAGGCCTATAAGCTTGACAAAAATGACTTGGTTGAGATAATAGGCACATCAGAAGGCATTTTGCTTCGTGTCCCTGGTATTGAGATTACACGCAAAGATACGCTTACAAATTACAGAATGGAGTGATCATTCGAGGAGGAAAACATGAAGATTAGTAATGGAACAGAAGCAGCTGCTCTAAAGCGGCAAATACTTAAGGAAGCTTATCCGAAAAACCTTGTGATGGCGATTGTTGACAGTATCGAGATACCAATTGCTGAGTTTACGCCGGATATCATAGCCGGTATCAATTATGCTGTATCTACTCTCGATGAGCGAGAGCAGGTGCTAATACGCCTACGCTATGCTGAGAAGCAGTCTCTTGCGCAGATCGGAGAACACTTTGGTTTTAAGCAGGAACGTTCTCGTCAGATTGAAGTAAGAGCTTTAAGAAAGCTGAGAACACCGATATGCTGGAAATACATAACGCACGGTGTACAAGGATATGCGAAACTCGTTCACGAAAGCGCTTATGAGCAAGGCCACCAGGTTGGTTACAGTGAAGGATATCAACAAGGTCTTGAAGATGCACCAAAAGGAAAAACTAAGACCGGTTTCAGCATAAATGTCTTATCGCTTCCTATAGAATGCTTAGGACTATCAAAAAGAGCTTATAACGCTCTTATGCGTGCTGAATATCGCAAACTGGGTGATATTGTTGATCTGGATTTTCATACAGTAATTCATATAAAGAACCTTGGTATCGATCAGCGACATGAAATCGCCGTGGGATTAAATAAATACGGACTATTCCCAACCGAATGGGATACTTGGGTTAGACCGAAAGATAAAATGATCAGTAAGGAGAATGACAATGTTTAATAGTATGTTTAGCTGTTTTGACAGAGATGTTATGTTATTTGAATTGATAGCCTTTATGGAAAGGAATACGGAAGGCTTTATAGAGAGCCGTAGAAACTATATCGAATGCCTTAATATGCTGAGAAATGAAATTGGAGAGAATGCAGATATTTCCGTAGATGAGTTTGACACAGCTTTGCACGATGCAATCTGTTCAGATCTGGTTTATTCAGCCTATCTTGGGATTAAGGCAAATTACGATTACTTTGAAAACCCGGTGGCAAATAATTTCTTGGAAATTGACCCGGAGATATATCTGCGTGAAGGCACAGCGCACCGTCTACCTGCCTACGAGAAAGCATATGCTACGATAGATGCATTCTACGCACAGCTTTCCCCTGAACAGAAGGAGGCAACAGATGCAGTAACCGATTACGAATCTCACCTTGAGACTGTTGGCCCGAAGCTCGCACATTTTTGGGCATTTAAGAAAGCAAACAGTTTCTTCCCGAAGGTCATCCCGGGTTACTGTGTACCAATTCCCTTTACATATGCCTATGAACATACGATGGCAAAATATATGGGCATAACCATTGTACAATTGAATGAAATTAGCCTTGATATAAGCCCGGAGGCTTCATAAGTGCATCTTTACTCAAACATCTTGCATTTTACAGATATATCTGCTATAATACTTATGTTAGTATCAGATATTGCCTATTGGCAGTAGTAGTTATCAGAGTTTTCACAGTGCCCGAGATTTTATCTTTGGGCACTTTTTTATTTCTTATGCTTTCTTCTTGCAAGAAGCACAAGATGCCGGGACAGAAGGGGTTATCCCTTCTCTTCACAATTGAATCAGAGCCACTATAAATGGCTACAAAGGCACTCATTGAATGCACATCTGTGTATTTTGATGGGTGCTTTTTTTATATAGATCGGAGCCGAAAGGTTCCCCCAACCTTTTTTCTCGGGGAGCCTCAGGGCTTGCCGTTACTATATAAACAAAACGAAAAGGAGTGTGTCTCACTATGAGAAAATTATCATTCATCTTAACCATTGCCATGCTTATCATTGCCATCATTATTATCCCTGTTGGAATATCCAACGTATACCTGGCATTGCAGCTCGGACTCGTCTTTGAGTGTGTAAGTAGCATCTTCTTCCTTTGCCTTTTCATCGCATTCTGTCTCTTTGAGGTACGAGAATTTATCAGGGAGTATTCCTGGTATTACGAGGAGGCGCCGGTCGAAGGAATGCACGAAATGCAAGACGATGACGTGCCGTTCTAAGGAGGTGTGCGTATGCGATTATACCTGACAGCGAAGACCTCTATACCGGATTTGTTCATCGACTATATTCAAGTCAAACTAAAGTCCGGTGAGGAAGTTTCGTTAAACTGGGATTACAGCGATATCGAACGCACATCTTCCGGCTTTTCTGCCAGATACAAAGGTGTGTATTTTGATGAAGAACACGCCAATGGACGTATTGAAGAACTTCGGGATATGAAGATCACAGATATCGGCGTGTATTTTGAGTCAAAGTGCGAGCAGGATATCAAAATTGAGGTTATGGATTTCGTGGACGATGACAAGCAGCTGGTTTTTTCTCCACCGGAACTCATTCAGGAAGGATGTGTTACGGTTGGTTAAAAAGAATCAGTATAGGAATGAGTTAATATCTGAGATCAAAACGCTTGCTCAGTCTAACGGTCTCAATACGGTTTTTACAACCTTTCTGGAGATCACAGCTACAAGTATTGCAGCTCAGATGGATCCTCAAAATGCTGAAGAACGTGAGAAGAGATATCAGGAGATTGCATCTAAAATGACACCTGAAACATTATCTTCCTATGCACGAATGTTTGCGCTGCTCACCTTGGTCATACACGAGCACGCCGAAGATCCTTGCGATATTCTCGGCGATGTATATCACGAGCTAAGACTTAATAATGAGTGGAACGGACAGTTCTTCACACCAGACCATATCTGCAGGCTTATGGCACAACTTGCAAACGTTGACGTGCCTCCAGATAAGGACGGACCCATTACAATCAACGAACCAACCTGTGGTTCCGGTACTATGGTGATCGGCGCAGCGTGGGCCATGCAGCGTAAAGGTATCGATTATCGCCGAAAGAGTTTCTTTGTGGCGCAGGATATTGATATCCGCTGTGTTTGGATGGCTTACATTCAGTTGAGTTTGTATGGGATCCCAGCCGTCGTTATTCACGGTAACACACTGACTATGGAA
>JAEIGA010014591.1_pt1 | contig 11955 bp, 8 predicted proteins | sample 9270691 | NCBI WGS metagenome assembly JAEIGA01 (sample SAMN17057246, study PRJNA624740) | gut metagenome | biome: biome; isolation source: fecal sample | host: Bos grunniens | place: China: Xizang | collected 2019
AATCTGTTTCGACAAAACCAAAATGCCGGTGAATTGATCCTGGACAACAACGACCTGGAGCGCGAGCGCGGCATCACCATTCTGTCGAAGAACGTGTCGATCAATTACAAGGGCACCAAGATCAATATCATTGACACCCCGGGGCACTCGGACTTTGGGGGCGAGGTAGAGCGTGTGCTGAATATGGCAGACGGTTGCATCCTGTTGGTCGATGCCTTCGAGGGCCCTATGCCACAGACCAGATTTGTGCTACAAAAGGCGTTGCAAATCGGACTCAAACCCATCGTGGTGATAAATAAGGTGGACAAGCCCAACTGCCGTCCCGAGGAAGTGTACGAGATGGTGTTCGACTTGATGTGCGACTTGGATGCGACCGAAGATCAATTGGACTTCCCCGTAGTCTATGGTTCGGCGAAAAACAACTGGATGGGCGAGGATTGGAGCGCTCCAACCGAATCGATCGACTATCTGCTGGACCGCATCGTCGAAGTGATCCCCGCGCCCGAACAATTGGAGGGCACGCCACAGATGCTCATCACCTCGCTCGACTATTCCAACTATACCGGCCGCATCGCCGTGGGCCGCGTGCATCGTGGTACCTTGAAGAAAGGCATGAACATCACCATCGCACACCGCGACGGCTCGATGGAAAAAACCAAGATCAAGGAGGTGCACACCTTTGAGGGCATGACACGCCAGGAGGCCGAGAGCGTCGGCAGCGGCGATATCTGTGCCGTGGTCGGTCTGGAACGTTTCGAAATCGGTGATACTATCTGCGACTTCGAAGCGCCCGAAGCACTGCCCACTATTGCTATCGACGAACCCACTATGTCTATGCTCTTCACCATCAACGACTCGCCCTTCTTCGGTAAGGAGGGCAAATTCTGCACCTCGCGCCATATCAACGACCGCCTGGAGAAGGAACTGGAAAAGGACCTCGCTCTGCGCGTAGAGAAGACCGAAGGCGCCGACCGCTGGATCGTGTCGGGACGCGGTGTGCTGCACCTGTCCGTACTGATCGAAACGATGCGCCGCGAGGGCTACGAATTCCAAGTGGGTCAGCCCCAGGTGATCTATAAGCAGATCGACGGCGAACGCTGCGAACCAATCGAAGAACTGACCATCAATGTGCCCGAAGAGTTCGCTTCGAAGATGATCGATATGGTGACCCGCCGCAAGGGCGAAATGACCTCGATGCAAAGCCTGGGCGACCGCGTGGATATCGAGTTCAACATCCCTTCGCGCGGTATCATCGGCCTGCGCACCAACGTGCTCACAGCGAGCCAGGGCGAAGCCATCATGGCACACCGATTCAAGGAATATCAACCCTACAAGGGCGACATGATGCGCCGCACCAACGGATCGATGATTGCAATGGAGGGCGGCACAGCCTTTGCTTATGCCATCGACCACTTGCAAGACCGCGGTAAATTCTTCATTTCTCCCCAAGATAGCGTGTATGCTGGACAAGTGGTGGGAGAGCACGTACACGAAAAAGACCTGGTGATCAACGTCACCAAGTCAAAGCAATTGACCAATATGCGTGCATCCGGTTCGGACGACAAGGCGCGCATCATCCCGCCCATCATCTTCTCGCTGGAAGAGGCGCTGGAATATATCAAGGAGGATGAATATGTGGAAGTCACTCCGCAATCCATGCGTATGCGCAAGGTGATCCTGGATCACTTGATGCGTAAGCGTGCGGCGAAGGAGGATTGATTCCTCTCCTGTGGCCCACTACCACCAGCCCATTTGCATATTGTCATCCCCCCTACCCTATAGACACTATAATAGACATTAGACCATGAATACACTCCCTCCCGCACAGATAGATGTGTCCGTATTGATCCTGTTTTTCAATCGTGCCGACGTCCTCGAAAAGGTATTTGCCGAGGTCAAGAAGGCACGCCCCTCGCGCCTGTTCCTCTATCAGGACGGACCACGTGGCGAGCGCGATATGCCAGGTATTATGGCGTGCCGAGAAGTGGTGAGTCAGGTGGACTGGCAGTGCGAAGTGCACACCATGTATCAGGAGCAAAACTACGGCTGCGACCCCTCGGAATATATCTCGCAGAAGTGGGCCTTCTCGCACGTAGACAAGTGTATCGTGCTCGAGGATGATGACGTACCGACACAATCCTTCTTCCCCTTCTGCAAGGAGATGCTGGACCGCTACGAGCACGACGAGCGCATCGGTATGATCTGTGGTTTCAACCCCGACGAGAAGACGCGCGACTGCGAGGGCGACTACTTCTTCTCGACCAATTTCTCTATCTCGGGCTGGGCTTCGTGGCGCCGCGTGCTGGACCGCTGGGACGAGCACTACACCTTCCTGGACGACGAGGAAGCCATGCAACGCCTGCAAGCACTATCGCACGAGCGCAAATTGTGGAAGGAACTGATCCCCCGTTGCTATGCTCACCGCGCGCAGGGCAAGGCGTTCTATGAAACGATCTTCCACTCGTGCCTGCTGCTCAATTCGCAACTGGCCGTCGTACCCCGTCTGAACCAGATCAACAATATCGGCATCACCGAGGATTCTACCCACTTCTCGGGTTCGGTGGAAATGCTGCCTCGCGGCTATCGTCGCCTCTTCACTATGGGTCGCCACGAATTGCAATTCCCCCTGCGCCACCCCAAGTACGTCATCGACCACGTGGCTTATCGCCGTCGCGTGTACAAGATACAAGGCTGGGGGCACCCCTGGATCAAGGTGGGCCGCTCGTTCGAGGAACTATGGATCAACGTACGTCACGGTCAATGGAAGAACATCTGGCGCTCGATGACCAAACGTTTCTTCACCTTGGTGGGCAAACGCAAATACGATTGAGCACCCCGTCCGAACCACTACTATCATAACAAAGGAGGTACACGATGAAACGATTTCTCCTACTACTCACCATCCTATCCACATTCGCACTTGGCGCATCGGCACAGAGCGACTACTACCGCAGGAAGGCCGAGGGCTATCAGCGCGAAGCGGAATACTATCAGAAGAAGGCCGATGGATACCGACGCGAAGCAGCCTATCACCTGAAGAAGGCCGAGGACTATCAGCGCGAAGCAGCCTACTACACCAAGCGCGGAGACATAGATCGCGCCAAGACCTATTCGCGCTATGCCGAAAACGAGATGGACCGCTATGAGACGCAATTGCGCTATGCCGCACAGGCTGATGACAAGGCGGCCACCTACCTGCGCTGGGCAGCAGATGCACTGAAGCGACAGTGAGTCCGCACGGCATCGCAAGCCCCCCAGCTTCACTCCACGACCCTACCCCTCGACAACGGCAAATTCTCCCCTGAAAAAAAGTCTAACCTTTTTCAAAAAACATTAGACCTTTTTCAAAAAACATTAGACTTTTTTTCAACAAGGTCTAACCTTTTTTTCACGGCCCCCGCGGCAAGGCATTTTCAAGAATAATATTTGTGCACAAACCCACCAAAATTGGAGTAGCAGTAAAGTTCCGCTCCGCTACCCCGTTTGGAAATTAGATTGCTATTTCAAAGCAAAACATAATTTTGCAAATCCTCATTTTCCAAATCTTATATACGATTTTGAAGCTCATAATATAAGAATTTTGGTGGTTTTTTTCTTACCCCCTTTCAAGCTTTTCATCACATTTAGGTATTGCACACCTCGCAAGAGTTGCGTATCTTTGTCCCACCAAACCTGCCCCATAGCGCACCGCACCTGCGTCAGCACACCTTGCACAACCGCGTGCATTGATCTGAACAATGGGGAGAGGCGAAGGCACTTATTCCACCCTTGATACACACTGACGACCATGGGAAAATCTCTGACCCCCTATACATCTACCGACCGCATGCGCGACCTGGTGCGCGACCAGAGCACGATCATCCTGATACTGGGCCGATTTGGCATACCATTGGGCTTTGGCGACAAATCTATCGCCGAAGTCTGCACCGCACATCATGTAGACGAAGAGACCTTCTTGCAAGTGGTCAACTACTGCACGGGCCGAGATTACCACTACGAACGCATCTCGCTGACGGCACTGATCGAATACCTGCGCCAGGCACACGAATACTATCTGGAGTTCAACCTGCCACAGATCCGCCGCAAACTGATCGAAGCCCTGGACTGCTCGGGCACCAACGATATCGCCCTGCTCATCATCAAATTCTATGACGAGTACGTGCGCGAGGTGCGCAAACACATGGAGAACGAGAACAAGACGGTGTTTGCCTACGTACAGCAATTGCAACAGGGCTACCTGAAGCGCGAATACAGCATTGCCACCTTTCAGGGCAAACACACACCGATGGCAGACAAACTGAAGGAATTGAAGGAGGTGATCATCCAATACTATCCCGAAAAAAACAACTTCCTGCTCAATGAGGTACTGCTCAACATCATGCTCTGCGAAGAGGACTTGACACAACACTGCGACGTCGAGGACCACATCTTCGTGCCCGCAGTGAAACTGGCCGAACAGCGCCTACTGCAATCCAACACCGCCGTCTATACCGATGCGCCCAAACAGGTGGAAGTAAAGGGTAAAAACCTGGGCAAACTGGGCGAACGCGAGAAGGACGTATTGGTGTGCGTGGCACGCGGCATGAGCAACAAGGAGACAGCCAATGCACTGTGCCTGTCTGTCCACACCGTGACGACGCACCGCCGCAACATCTCGCAGAAACTGCAGATTCACTCCACAGCAGGCCTGATTATCTATGCCATAGCCAACGGTTTGATACAACTGGACGAGGTGAAAGGCTAAACAGGAGCGCAACATTTATGAGCCTACGCTCCGCACTTCTCTGAAGTGTCTTGGGGTACAGAACCTGACGGTCATCGAGGCGGTTCGTGGATGTGAGCGCGCAGACGCAGCACCATTTGGCTCTATTCGGCATATCGCACTTTCCCCCTCCCCACTCCACCTACCTTCACCGACACACTTCGTTTCAACAAAAATAGGTGCAGAGAAAAATGGCAAAGACCATCCGCCACTCTCAAAGCACCAACAAAAAAAATGATTCCATGCAGAGCACCTACTCCGCATCGAATCATTCTTTTTTTCTACTCCCAGAGAGCCAATCACAGCCCTCGCATATCATGCATTAAATGAATCGCCTCAGCACCTCCACCACACGGCGGCTCAACCACTTCGTGCGCGGCCGGTAGCCCATCTTGTCCAGCGCCTTGCGCAATTGTTCGTCCCCCTCAATCCATCGGTGCATCGCCGCCACTGCCCCCTTGACGCTGGACGTCGGAAACAGCAGCGCAGCACACTCGCGGCGAGAGACAAACAAGGGACTGCGGCCATGCTCCGCCTTGAGCGTGCGCGGTGTATAGAGTGATATTTCATTTCTCATCAGTCTCCTCCAATAATCTTTACAACCCAAAGCGCTTTCTCAAGTCGTCGATGTATTCGGGCACAGGGTGCAGCCCCGTCTCCTGCTGAGCGATGGCCGCCACCAAGCGCCCAATCTGCGGTCCGTTGGGCAGCATCGTATCCATCGCTCCCAATCGACTGCGGCCACAAATACACGCCACATAAAGTGTAAAATGCGAATGCGGCAACATCGTCAGGCAGCGAATCATCTGCACCACCGAAATGCACGGATAGTCGCAAATCAGACGAAGCATAGCCACCACAGCAGCCCGATAACCATAATCAAAAGTCAGAAAATTGCAAAACCCCTTCACACACGGCATCGTGGGGTGCAAACCCAGATAGTGGCGAGACGGTTGATAGCGTAGATTAAGCGGATTGCGATTTTGCAATCCCAAATTCTTCAAGATAGTCATAGTGTTTTTACACATTAAAAAGTTGGAAAAAGGATTTTAAAAAACAAAAACACTGCGCGCAGCACATATCTGCAGTGATGCGAGGCAACAATACGTATCGCCAGCGAATCACTTCGCCCGACACCCAGCCTCAATGTCGACAGTGCAAAAGTAGAAGGCTAAACATTCGGAATAGTCGGACTGAATTTGTCGGACTATGCCCTACAACACATTTCCCGCCAATTTGATAATATTTTTTCACACTCGTGCTCTCCTTTTCTAAAAAAATGTATACATTTGCACATTACTCGCCAGCCCAAGTGAGGGACGGGGTGGGTATATTTTATTGGTATAGGACGTTTACGAACGTAGTCTTGGAGTCTTCAAATCTCGCAAATTTGACAATCACCTCCAGAGATACGGCAACGAAGCGTTCATGTTGGGCGTATTGTACCCCCTCGGTTGCTCAGCAGCCGAGAATCAAGTATAATATAGCACGGCGTGGGCTGGTGCGTTGCTTATCCTGAGGTGATGGCAATGCGAGAGCCAGAAGACTGGGATAAGTGGCAAACTGACACCCACGTCTTTTTTTGTAGATTTTCCAGAGTACACCTACCAACAGAAATTCATTTAGGATATTAGGAAAATTAAAAGAAATAAAAATTGAAAAAACTTATGAAAAAAACTATCCTCCCACTATTATTTGTAATGGTGTGTTCTGCACTTGGACTTTTATGTTGTAGTAAGGTAAATACAATACCTGACCCCCGTTTTAATGAAGATGGGAGCCTAATAAAAGATTCCGTTGATTCCGTTGTCTTTGCACCCCAAGCACCTCAAAAAATTAAATTCTTTGTAGAAGTTTCTGGTAGTATGAATGGTTTCTTTCACGCCAATGCTCCCACAGATTTCAAAAGTGATGTATGGAATATATTGAGTTATTTTTCAAATTGTACAGAAGGGGTCACAATATTGACAAATGAAGGAGAGATAGATAAAAATGAACATTTAATACCATTGAATGAATTTCAGACTAAAATGAATACAGGTTTGTTTGTGTCATCTGAATCAACAAGAGTCCCTTTGATGCTATCTTCTATAATAAATAACTTAGATACAGAGAATGGAGAAGTAGCAGTTTTAATTTCTGACATGAAGTATAGCCCTATTGGGCAAGCTGCACCTAAGGTATTACTTACTCAATATAGTTCTGATATAAGTAAAATATTAGGAGAATCTAGAAAAGGTGTTTCTTTGATTGGAGCTATATCTAATTACCTTAACAAAGATGGGAGCGTTGCTACACCTAAATCACCATATTTCGTTTTAATAATTGGAGATGGTGAAAAGGTGACATATATGCGTAATGCTATATCTACTTTGTTGGATCAGAATGAACATTTTATTGATAATATTGATAGCGGTATAAACTACACAAGTCCTACGTATAGTTTTGGTTATTCTACAAACTGTAGCCAGATGGATGATGAACCTACATTTATCCAAGCTCAGGATGATACTTGCACTATAAAATTGAAAGTGGATTTGGAAAATTATCGTTGGATTATGGCATCAGAAGATTATTTCAAAAATGCTTTCAAGATAAAGACTACCTATGGTTCAAATATATCGGTAGGTAACATAGATATTGAGGTAAATAATATCACTGATAAGCAGCTTTTGCGAAAAGCAACAGCCACAGTTGATATAAAGTTGTTTGATATGGCAATGGATATGGATGTATTGGAATGGACTTTGGAATTGCCAGACACAGACTATACATTATTTGCCCCCTATTTTGGGGCTACTACGGAGGATAATGTATCAAAAGCCTTTTCTGTAGACCAATTTATTAAAGGTATGTTCTATGGTGGAGTAGTCAATCAAACATTAGGTAAAAATTATATACTTGTAAGTAAAAAAGGATAAAAATCATGGGTTTATTTAAAATTTATCAGTGGGCATCAGGTACAAAAGCTGAATTTGCACAAACTTTTGGAGATAATGAATATTTGCGAAAACCAGCAGATAATTTTTGGAGGAGTCTAGAAAATTCTGCACTATGGTTGATTTTGATATTTTTAATACTTGGTATATTTTGTTCTGTTTCTTATTATACATGGTATAACAACTTACCAGGCCGTCACTATAAGCCATTGCACTGGGTTGGTTGGTTAATAGTGTGCTGTATATCTGCTTTTTTGATATCAATTGGTGTCGAGTTTTTGTTGTTGAAGACTAATTTAGACAATGCTGGAATAGTGATTAGCAAAGTGTCGCTATGTAATGCTCTATATGCATCAGGAGTGTATTTTCTTATTTCTTTAGTTTGGTGTAATTGTTTTACAACTAACGCATGTAAGTTTTTAAAATTTAAATAGTCATGAGTAAAGTTTTTGTTTTTTGTGTAGGAGGAACTGGTATTCGTGTGATGAAAAGCATCACTATACTTATGGCTAGTGGTATGAGTACCAATGGGCATAAGGTAGTACCAGTAATATTGGATCCTCATCTTGATTTGAAAGAAAAGGGAGATTTGCATACACTTCTAGAAAGTTATAAGTCTATCTATAATGATTCTGTTAGTGCTGGAGATGGTTCGAGATTAAATGCATTGCCAGGTTTCTTTAATTCTGAAATTCAAATGTTGGGTGATTTAGTTACTACACCCATAGCTACCCACACCCAAGCTGCAGATGTAAGCTTTGATTCTTATATTAACAGAGGAAGTTTAGCTGTCAATGATATTAGCCATCATTTGATAGAAACCCTTTTTTCACAGAAAAATTTGAATAACAAACTTTCTGTTGGTTTCAAGGGTAATCCTAATGTAGGAACTGTAGTTTTAGGAAAAATGATTGAAGATGCAGATTGGTTTCAGTCATTCAAAGATATCTGTGAAGATGGTGATAAAATATTTATTATTAGTTCTATTTTTGGTGGAACAGGTGCATCTGGTTATCCCCTTTTAGAAAAGAAAATAAAGGGCGCTTCAGATAGGCCTGCTGTACAAAAGGCTTTGATGGGAGCTGTGACGGTTCTTCCCTATTTCAGTTTGTCAGATCCTTCTCGTTCTGGTAGTGATATTGATTCGTCTAATTTCTACACCAAAACAAAGGCAGCTTTGGCATATTACCAAAATACTGTAAAGTCTGACTATTTATATTATGTGGGTGAGACTTCTTTGAAAAAAGAATATGTAAACAATGAGAAGGAACAAAAAGATGCTGCGCACTTCATTGAAGTAGTTGCAGCTTCAGCATTCTTTGACTTTCTGCAAAAACCACGACCTGACAATAGACAATATCTCACGAGAGCTATCAAAGAGGATAAGGATTCTATTTCGTTGGCTGATTTGGGAGAAGGATACAAGGATATAGTCAAGTCTGTAGCAGATTATATGTTGTTGAGTCATTTGATAGAAATTCTTCCTCAAGAAAAGTGGTTCCCATTGAAGAAAGATCGAGGATTTACTGAAGATTTTTATAAAGATTCATCTTTTCAAAAAATTGTTGATTTTACAAAAATATACAATAATTGGTATAGAGAATTGTCAACCAACGCAAGAGCATTTGCTCCATTGAGAATGGATAAGGAAGATATGTCAGGCTGGATCGATGATATAACCCTTGATGCAAAGGACGAATCCTATTATTTATTGGAGATGGTCAAAGCAAGCAATGCTTGTAAAAAAACTGGACAAAATAATAAATTTAGATTCTTCTTACAATTTGCATACGAAGCAATTGATTTTTATACTAAAAAAATTTGGAAATAAGCCCTATGCCAAGAATAGATTTAAATATAGTTGATAGACAAACTCAAGGTTCTACTTGGGTAGCTCAAAATACTCCCATATCTGCAGATGCTTTAGATAAAGTATTAGAACAGCAGACCAATAATGCTACGGCTTTGAATTCTTTACCCACACCTTTTGCTAGATTTTTTGTGGCAAGAGAGGCTTTTCGTAAAGCAAAGGCAGAAAAACTAAATCCCAAAAATAAGGCAGGAAAAGCCTACAATCGATTGGTCTCAGATATCTTGGATGTATATGAACTTTTATTTGATTTGAAATACCACAGAAATGTCTGGGGTGATAGTAGTGATGTGGAAATTCGCGAATGGGACTTTGCACAAAATATGGCTGTAATGAAAGAATCTATGCCAGTTTTGTACAATTCTATTAATGAATATTATCAATCAGATATCAATCAAGCCAAACTGTATTTTATAGTATACAAAGAAGATGGCAAGGAGTATCTTTTGGCATGTAGTTCACCAATCACAGGTTTTGTAACGCCGCCTGACTTAGATAAAATAGAAATATGTGAGAAAGATGTGGTTAAAGAAGTTCCTGCTGGTGAAAATTATAAAAATCTTAGAATACATAGAAAGTCTGGTGGTTTCTTCTTTGATGGCAAGAAATCATTTGAAGATCGTCGTCTAGATTTCAAAAACTATATGTATAATCAACTTTTTGGACAAGGTGGTTTGAATGATCAGTTTAAAGAAATAAGAGACTTCATACTTAGTTTTAATACTGATCCAAAAATAAGAAATGATTTTCAACTGCAATTATCTCCAATTAATACCATTGAAAACACAGCATTGTCTATCAATGGCTTGAAACTGTTTGAACAATCTGGAGTTGATATCAATAGTTATTTCAATGACAATTTGATTCGTTTACCCTACAAGTTGTCAAAAGAAAACTATGAGGGAGTAGTTTATGGTGCAGACGATCCAAACAGAGATTACGATTTTATGTGGCCCTTTAGTCCAAGTATAGTAAAATTATATCCAAATGGAGTAATAGATGCACATATAGATATTCGAAGAAATGATGTAAAAGTCACTATCAAATATAATGGTGAGGAATATGAAAAAACCTATTCGGAAGATCCACAAACTGATAGAGATGGTAAAATATTGGATTTAAAAAGGCACAAAATAAATTTTGATTTGGGTATTTTCCCTAATATACTATCTCATAAGTCGGAAGAGAATAAATATTTCAAAGTTTTGGTAATTGGTGCTGACCAGCGCCGTGAAAGTCCCTACTTTAATATAAATCAAATTTCCCTTTCGTTCTACAAGAATGGAGATGATATTTCAGAAGTGAATCTAGATACAACAGCAAAGTATGGGGTGTATCCTGCTGTAGTTCGTTCGCGCCAAAAAGTGGATGAAGGAGAAGATCATCCCTTTTTGGAAGGAGGTACTAAATTCTACGAATTGTTCAACACCTCCTTTGATATGATAGAAGTCACTATTCTTGGTGAAGCGAAAGGTCTTTTGATGCCAAAATGGAAAAAAAGTAATTCTACAAATAAAAATTACACCTATGCCATAGACTTTGGAACATCAAATACATTTGTCTCCAGATGTGAAAATACAGAAAGAGGTGAACCAAATTTGGACATGAAACCTCAGCAGTTTAACATGGAAGCGACAATGGTAAACTATATGCATGAAATGTCTTCTCAAAGCCACTTCTCTATGGTAGAACGCATAGAAGATTCTATTTTTGATGCAGCGAGAAATCGTATTAAAACAGAGTTTGTCCCTACAATAATAGATGGGGATGTATACAAATTTCCTATTAGGACTGCCATTTGTGGCATAAGGAATAAATCTAATGCCCCTCGTCTTTTTGATAATCACAATATAGCTTTCTTCTATAACAATATGATGGTGCACGATGACCAAACCGTAAGCACCAATATTAAGTGGAGTGATAATGAACAATTGATCAGTGTATTCATACGCGAATTGTTGTTGATGATCAAGTGCGATATTCTTCAAAGAGATGGAGACCTAGATTGCACAAAACTGGTGTGGTTTAGCCCATTGAGTTTCTCTGGTAACGTGAAGTCTATGTATGAACGAATCTGGGTAAGAGAAGCACAAGATATTTTGGGAATAAATGAGGATAAAATCAAACAATATTCGGAATCAGAAGCACCATATTATTATTACAAGAAAATGAATTATATCCCTGATACCGAAGCGGTGTCTGTAGTGGATATAGGTGGTGGATCTACAGATTTTGTATACTTTAATATTACTGTCCGCTAAAACTTATCGAATCAGAAAAAGAAAGGGCTGATCTCCGATTTTGGAGTTCAGCCCTTTTTGGTTATCTTTGAGTTACCACACTTAAAGGTTAACCATGAGCAAAAGTACACATTTCTTCGGACA
>JAEIGA010014592.1_pt1 | contig 11955 bp, 10 predicted proteins | sample 9270691 | NCBI WGS metagenome assembly JAEIGA01 (sample SAMN17057246, study PRJNA624740) | gut metagenome | biome: biome; isolation source: fecal sample | host: Bos grunniens | place: China: Xizang | collected 2019
TACCTTAAGGGTTGTGCCGCCATATACCTGAGTGAGTGCTTTACAATCATAAAAAGCATACTCACCAACAGTCTGTACGTTTCTGAGGTTAATTGAAGTTAACGATGTGCACGTGTTAAATGCTTTTGCGCCAATTGCGGTTGTTGCACTGCCGAGGGTAACCGTTTTTAAGTTGCGACAGCTGTAAAAAGCCATTGTACCAACACTTTTAACTGTATCGGGGATTTTTGCGTTTGTGATATTTGACTTTAACTGAAATGCACCCTGACCGATAGCGGTAACGTTTTTACCACCTATTTGTGATGGGATAACAACGTTGCTTGTGTTAAAATCGTTATAGCCTGTTATGGTTATGGTGTTATCTGAATTTACCTCATATACAAAGCCATTGTAGTTTGCAGCAATTGTAATGGGTGTACAAATAGCTAAAATGCATATTGCAAGTGTGATTGATAAAAGCTTTTTCATCTTAAACCTCCGCAAATGAGAATAGAGCAGGCAATTAACATCTGCCCGAAAAAGTACATACAGTGTTTTGGTAATTGGGGTTTGCCCTGTGGTGGGGGCGAAATGCGTTGCCTTGTTGATAACAGCAACGAAAAACCCAGGGCGGATGAGCCCATTATTAAAGTGAAGCTTATAGCCTGCATCATCGGTAGGCTTGTTTGCTGACATAAAACTCCGAGGTGAGCCGCCTTTGACCACACAAAAAGAGTGCTGAGTACCGATAAAATTGAAATCGGTTGAAGCTTGCCGTTTTTTCTGCACATAAAGGGTATAAGCAGAATTGCTATAATTAAAGGGATAATGGTTGAAATAAATTCTTGGGTTTTGACTTGAAATAAGGTATGTAGCTGATAAATAAAAGCCGAAGCGTACAAAAGATTTGTAACGGACTGCAATACAAAAAAACTTTTTTCACCATTGTTTTTTAGTTTGGTAATGAGTATACCTGCTATAAACGAGGCAACCATACCAACACCGATAAGTATAAAGTAAACGTGCGTATGTGCTTTTGCAATAGCACCGCACAAAAGGGTATCAGCAATAAAAATGCCCATACAAAGCAATCTGTATTTTAGTAATTTGCCGTTACTACCTGCGGTTTCAACCATAACAAACCAAGGTGCGGCAAGTAGTTGAATGAAAAAAGTAAGACCTAACAAGATAAGCAGAATCATACTTAACTCCTTTCATTCACAATAATTTCATTTTATTATACTACATTATTGGTGATTTGTACACAGTGAAATTTTAAACAATATATTAAATCGGTTAAATATTCATTTTTGAGTGTATAATACTGTAATAATATTAAAAACTATTGCATTTTGGGTGTAATCGGTGTATAATGCAACCAATGAGGCGCCAAGCCTTAAAATTAAAGTGAGGTTTTTAGGATGAAAAAGTTTTTAAAAGTTGCTTCCGTAGTTCTTGTTATTGCAATGATTGTTTGCTTTGCAGCTTGCGGTGGTAAAACAGAGCCGGAAGAAACAGCAGCTCCCGAGGCAGAGAAAAAGGTTCTTACAATGGCTACAAACGCAGAGTTCCCTCCCTATGAGTATAAAGAGGGTGATGGCTACAAGGGTATCGACGTAGAAATCGCTGAAGCTATCGCAGCAAAGCTTGGTATGGAGCTCAAGATTGAGGATATCGCATTTGACTCAATCATCCCCGGTGTACAGACAGGTAAGTATGATATGGGTATGGCAGGTCTTACAGTTAACGAGGAAAGACTCCAGACAGTTAACTTCTCAGACTCATATGCAACAGGTATCCAGTCAATCATCGTTAAAGAAGGTAGTGACATTAAGTCTGCTGATGACCTTGCAGGTAAGAAAATCGGTGTTCAGACAAGCACAACCGGTGACATCTATGCTACAGATGATTTCGGTGAGGAAAATATCACAAGATATGAAAATGGTGCAGTTGCTGTTCAGGGTCTTCTTGAGGGTAAGGTTGACTGCGTAATCATTGATAACGCTCCTGCAAAATCTTATGCAGAGGCAAACGAAGGTCTTGTTGTTCTTGATACAGAGTATGTTCAGGAAGAATACGCTATCTGCTTCGCAAAAGAAAACACACAGCTTCAGGCAGACGTTAACAAGGCTCTTGGCGAGCTTATTGCTGACGGTACAGTTCAGACAATCATCGAGAAGTATATTCCCGTTGAAGAGACTGCAGCTAAATAAATTTCCCGAATACAGTAAGGGCGGTTTTTCCGCCCTTATTTATTGCTTTTTATAAGAGAAAGGTAGAGAAGGTTTTGACAGAATTTATTGAAGAATTAAAGTTCGTCTTTTTGGGCGATGAGAGATATAAATTGCTCATAGATGGTTTCTTTAATACATTAAAAATTACAGCCGGAGCGTTGTTAATCGGTGTTGTTATCGGTATAATCGTTGCTGCTATACGTTCATCCTATGATAAAAATAAAGAGTCAATGAAATTGCGCGGTGGCATAGGTTATCGTGTGCTTGCGGTAATTAACGCAATCTGTAAGCTTTACCTTACCGTAATAAGGGGTACACCGGTTGTTGTTCAGCTTATGATTTGCTATTTTATAGTTTTTGTAAGCGCAAGGGATGGTGTGCCTGTTGCAATTTTTGCATTCGGTATAAACTCCGGTGCTTACGTTGCAGAAATTTTCCGTGCAGGTATTATGTCCATAGACAATGGTCAATTTGAAGCAGGTCGTAGCCTTGGCTTTAATTACTTCCAGACAATGCGCTACATAATCATTCCGCAGATGTTCAAGGCGGTATTGCCCACCCTTTGTAACGAGTTTATTGCACTTATTAAGGAAACATCCGTTGCGGGTTACGTTGGTGTTATGGATCTTACAAAGTCAGGTAACGTTATTGCCGGCAGAACCTTTGAATATTTCATTCCGCTCCTTACAGTTGCAGCGGTATATCTTGCAATAGTAACTATTCTTACATCCCTTGTAGGTAAGCTTGAAAGGAGGTTGCGTAAGAGTGAGCGATAATTTTATTAAAGTAACCGACCTTAAAAAGCACTATAATGGTGGTGAGGTCAAAGCCCTTGATGGTGTTAATTGCGAAATTAAAAAGGGCGAGGTTGTTGTTATAATAGGACCATCAGGTAGCGGTAAAAGTACATTTTTGCGCTCCTTGAATCTTCTTGAGATTCCTACAAATGGTCAGATTAATTTCAATGGTATTGAGATTACAAACCCTAAAACAAACATTGACAAGCATCGTCAGAAAATGGGTATGGTTTTTCAGCATTTTAACCTTTTTCCCAATATGTCCGTGCTTAAAAATATGACAAGTGCCCCCATGATAATTCTTAAAAAGTCAAAAGAGGATGCAGAGAAAAAAGCACTTGAATTACTTGAGAGAGTTGGACTTAAGGATAGGGCAGATGCTTATCCGAGTCAGCTTTCAGGTGGTCAGAAGCAACGTATTGCCATTGTGCGCGCTCTTTGTATGGAGCCTGAGGTAATGCTTTTTGACGAGCCCACCTCTGCGCTTGACCCCGAAATGGTTGGTGAGGTTCTTGATGTTATGCAGGACCTTGCAAGGCAGGGTATGACGATGGTTGTTGTAACCCACGAAATGGGCTTTGCAAAAGAGGTTGCAGACAGAGTTATCTTTATGGATGAGGGTGTTATTATTGAAGAGGGTACACCCGATGATATCTTCAATAACCCACAGTCTGACAGATTAAAATCATTCCTTAGCAAGGTTCTTATATAACATACGCTTTAATACGTGAAAGGAGATAGCCGTGACAAAGTCAGATTATTTGTCAAACAGCGGTAAGCTGTTGATGATTTCGAGTGCATTGTTGCTTATTGTAAATGCCCTTGTTTATTTTGGCGCAGAGGGTACAATGGCGGCTGACTTAGGTCAGAGGTTATCGAATATCAGCTTTTATGCAGTATTGATAATGGGCTTTCTTGCTTTCAATGGTGAGGGTATTGGTTACAAACGCTCACGTGATTTTATCAAAAAAAAGCGTACAAGGATTTTAAAGCTCTTTTTAGTTTTTGCCTTTTTGTTCAGGTATATAAAGGTAGCGGTTGAAGCAATGGTGCTAAGTACGTCACCCGATGGTGCCGGCGGTATTACCCTGAGGTTTGCTATGGGTGCTGTAAATACGGTTGCTTCATACGGATTTATACTCACTCTTGCTTCGCTTTGGTTTCTTATAAGGGATGTCAACGTGAAATCACTTTTCGCAATCGAAAGCGTGTCCTTCCTTTGTGGCGTGGTGTATAACGGCTACAAAATACTTAATTACACTATTACAAAATATGGTGTTAACAGCTTTGGTGAATTCGTGGTAAATATGTTTTCATCACAAAATGTAATGCATATAATGTGCCTTGTGCAATTTTTTGTGAATACGCTTATGTGCCTTATGATTATGCTCCACTACAGAAGCCTTGCTGCAGGTGAGCAGGATGAACACAAAAAAGCGCAAAAAAGCCTTTCATCTGCAAGGCGTATTTATAACACAGATTGCGTTGGTATTGATAGCCTTGATGATGATTATAATTTATGATTTGAAGCCGTCTTATGCTCGTTGGAGTGTAAGACGGCTTTTGTTATGCTTTATTTATTATATTTGTACAAATATGTTCATATAATTTTTACTTTGAAGAAATATTAATTTCTAAAAAAGAAAATAAACCCGAATATGTTGTGGTAAAATGATGATAGATAAGTGTTTTTGTCAATATGTGGAGGTGCTTTATGAAAAGATTTTTTAAATTTGTAATTGTGTTAACAATATGCGCTTCATTTATATTATCTTTACCGGTAGCCGAGGCTGCTTATAAAAAGGGTGACGTTAACAACGATGGCACCGTATCTACCGAGGATGCAATTATCGTTCTCAGAATAGCGGCACGTCAAAGGGTTGCAACGTCACTTGAAAAACAGGCTTCTGATATAGATAACGATGGTATCATAACCACCGAGGATGCCCGACAGACTCTTATTACCGCTATAAATCCACCTGTTGAAGAAGGGGAATATACTAAAGAGCTTATTGAAAAGGGTTTCCCGAAATCATATACCGATGACTTGGTTGCTCTGCACGAAAAATACCCCGAATGGGTATTTGAGCCGTTTATAACAGGTCTTAAATGGGATGATGCTTTAAAGGGTGAACGTACACCTCATAGAAAGCAGGTTATTTCACCCGATGTTCAGGCTTCTTATAAATGTGCATGTAGCAGCTGTCATGGTGTTGTGCAGGAATCAGGTGGTTGGGTCAGTGCATCTGAAGAAGCGGTTGCATATTACCTTGACCCACGTAATTTCCTTAATGAAGAGTACATTTTCCAGTTTGAAAGCACCGCTTATGATGAGTCACAGACTCAGGAAGCGGTTGAAACAATCATAAGAAACACCTGGATGTACAATAGCTACATTACCTATCTTGATGCATCAGGTAATACAATATCATATACTGAAAATGGTCAGCCTTTAAAGTATTCTGAGGCTATTATGCGTGCCGCTAAGGACAGCGGTATGAGTGCATATTATCTTGCATCTAAAATTGTGCAGGAGGTAGGCTCAACAACCTCATCATCTGCAGGTGGCTCAAGTGGTAAATGTTCACCATACAACGGCATTTATAACTATTATAATATCGGGGCTTACACAGGTGCATTAGATGGTCTTTCATGGGCTAATGGTTATATGAAAACATCAAGTAGTACAACTCTTTATAAGAGTGCAGGTGAAACTACTCTTTGCACAGTGCCGTCAGGTAACACTCTTTACTTTATGGGTGAGGCAGGTAACTTCTATAAGGTTAAAACTACTGTCAGTGGTACAAGCTATACGGGTTACGTTGCAAAAAGTGACGTTTCGGTTTCTACAAGCTACGGCAGACCCTGGGATAACCCGTATAAGAGCATTTACTACGGTGCAAAATATATCCATAGCGGTTTTTCAGATTATCAGTTTACAGGCTACCTGCAAAAGTTTAACGTGAATAAAGATTCAGGCTCATTATATGACCATGAATATATGGCAAACGTACGTGCCGCAGCATTAGAGGCTTATTCATCTTACAGAGCCTATACCGCAGGCGGAATTATGGCAAACCGCAAGGTTTTCTCAATCCCTGTATTTATTGATATGCCTGGTGGTGACCTTTCTGCTGATGAGCGCTTTACAGAGGGGTATCCCATTGTGCGTGTAAGCTCTGCAACAGCAACCTCAATAACTCTTTCTTGGCAGACTATGGCAGAGGCAAAGGGCTACGAGGTATATAAAAAATCAGGTGATGAGTTTAAACTCGTTAAAACAACCACAGAAACAAGCTATACAGATTCAAGTATTCCTGCAGATGGCACAGCAACCTATAAGGTAAGGGCATACAAGACTATTGATGGTGAAAAGCTGTATTCACTTTATTGCCCCGAGGTAAAGGGTGAAACTTTACCTGCTGTTCCCAGTGGACTTGCGGTTTCTGCTTTCACAGACAATACGGCAACAATAAAGTGGAATGCGGTTACCTGTACAGGCTATGCGGTATACAGAAGTGGTGGCGGCTCAGCCTATGCTCTTGTGGGTAACGTAACAACCAATAGCTTTACTGATAAAAACCTGCTTTCAGGTACAAAATATTCTTATAAAATAAAGTCATATAAAGGCTCAGGTAGCAAGGCAGTATATTCGGGCTTTTCTGCAGCGGTTAGTCTTACTACAACAGGTGAACCTGCACAAACCAAAAAAACAGGTACCGTTAAGGTCAGTGATGCTTTGAATATCCGCAAAGAGCCAAACACAAGCGCAACTGTACTTTGTACCTTGCCTAACGGATTTGTTGTGGATATTTTAAGCACATCAAATGGTTGGCATAAGGTTACCTTTGTTTTGAATGGTATTACATATACAGGCTATGCATCAGCAGACTTTATTGTTGTACAGAACACACCTGTAGTTGAGAATTGCCCCTATAACGAGCCTACAAGTACTTTATCGATAGGCTCATCGGGTGAGGGCGTTAAGTGGCTTCAATGGCATCTGTGGCAGCTTGGTTATCTTAACGAAGCAGATGTTGACGGCAGCTTTGGTAATGGCACGTTGAATGCGGTTGTACAATTCCAGACTGATGCAGGTATTAGTACTGATGGTGTAGTTGGCTCAGGTACACGCACCGCCATAAAAAACACTCTGTAAAATATGCTTGAGGTGAATTAATTGAAGGGTATTAAAAGATTAATTGCGTTTGTATTATGCTTTTGCATAATAAGCTCGTATACTGTAGTAAGCGCTGCAGGTATGGGCGACGTAAATGGTGATGGTAAAATTCTTACTAATGATGCTATAAGTGTTTTAAGGTGTGCTACAGGTCACCTTAATTTATCTGCTTTACAAAGATACAGAGCAGATATCGACGGTGATGGCGTTCTTTCAACAAAAGACGTTGTAGCAATTCTTAAACAGTGCGCTGATATTGACCCTGAAAAGAATTTGTCAAAAATATCCCATATTACACCATACAGCTCACAGGGCTCATCAACAAAGCAGACATTCTGTGAAATAACAACCCCTTGGTGCGAAACTTACCCCCAATCGGTAAGCGGTAACTACTCTAACCCGTTGTATACACCATTACCTAAGGGTACGTTTGATTACGTTACCAAAACAGATGACTCTTTTGTATACCTCAGGTCAGGCGGTAAGGTTACTAAAAGTGAGGTTAAAGTGTTCAGCGGTTATTCCATGCCTTATAACACATTGTCCTTGCAGAATACTGCAAAATATTCAGACAGGGCAACATCCCTTTATCTGGCATCTAAATGGAAGGTACCCTTTACTGTTACGTTGGCACCACAGAGCTATGAAACAGGCTATAACTCAAGACCATATAATAATGCAGGTGATAAGTTCACTGCATCTTATATGGATATTAAATTCTATAATACTACAAGCGTAAACGAAGGCTCACAGTACTTTCAGCAGAGCGACGTTATAAACGGCACCACGTGGTTTGTTGATTCAGCCAATAAAACTGCAACCCTGCGTGTTTATTTAAAGAATACAGGGGCATTCTATGGTTATAAGGCGTATTATAATGATAAAAATTACCTTGTGTTTGAAATTAAAGAAGATTTTTCATCACTTAAAGGTAAGGTTATTGAGCTTGACCCGGGTCACGGTGGTGATGACCCCGGGGCTTGTGCAGGCGGTTTAAGAGAATGCGACCTTGCATATAAAATTGCACTTCAGTTAAAAACTTACCTTGAAAATGCAGGTGCAACTGTTGTTTTCTCTTATAACAAAAGCGTTTCACCGGTGCCTGATATCGATGCTCGTCGTATATGGGCAGAGGATAATGCGCCCGATATGTTTATAGCAATTCATCTTAACTCTACTACAAGCACAAGTGTTAAGGGTAGCTCGGTGTACTACTACAAAAACTATTCAGGCCCCTTGGCAAAGTGTATTTCAACAAGTCTGCCTAATGCGGTAAGAAACGGTGTGGGCTACGGCTTGGAAAATGATGGATGTCATTTTTACCCATTCAGAGTAACCCGAATTGAAACATGCCCGTCTGTGCTTGTTGAGGTCGGTTATATTTCAAATGCTTCTGAAAGAGCTATGATGAACACCGCAAACGGTCAAAAATATATTGCAAAGGGTATATATGACGGCATAGTGAACTATGCAAATATGTAAGGTTGGTTTATGCAATACTTTATAGCTTTTTTAGAGGGTATAATTACATTTATTTCACCCTGCCTTTTACCTATGCTGCCTGTTTATGTTTCATACTTTGCAGGTGGTGAATCAAACACCAAAAGGACATTTAAAAATGCCATAGGCTTTGTGTCAGGCTTTACCTGTCTTTTTGTTATAATGGGTGCACTTGCAGGTACTGTAGGCAGTTTTTTAACTAAATACAGTACAATTGTAAATGTGGTAACAGGTTTGATTGTTGTGTTTTTCGGACTTAATTTTATTGGTGTATTTAAGCTTAATCTTTTTAAAGGCATTAATAAAAGCGTGAATACACAAAATCTGAATTTTGGCTCGTCTGTATTATTTGGTGCAGTTTTTTCTGTGGGGTGGACACCTTGCGTGGGTGCTTTTTTAGGCTCTGCGTTGATGCTTGCTTCACAACAGGGTCAAACACTTACAGGTGTTATAATGCTTCTTTTATATTCATTGGGTCTTGGTATACCCTTTGTGGTAAGTGCCCTGCTTATTGAAAAATTGAAATCAGCATTTACCTTTATTAAAAAGAATTATAAAATTATAAATCTTGTCAGCGGTTTATTATTGGTTCTGCTCGGTATTCTTATGATGACGGGTCTGCTTAATAAGTTGCTTACTGTTATTGCATAGGTGGTTGTATGAATAAAAAAATAGGTGTTATAATTGCAGTTGTAGTTGCAATAGTGGCATTTGCAGGTGTATACAAGCTGTATGGTAGCCTGAGTGAGGGCTATGATGCACCTGTTGTAGATACTACACAGGCAGACTACGTTTTACACGATAGCGAAAATAGTAACGAAGTAACTCAACCTGATTTTAGCGCACCTGATTTTACTGTTTATGATACAAACGGCAATAAGGTACAGCTTTCGGATTATAAGGGTAAGCCCGTTGTTCTGAATTTCTGGACTTCGTGGTGTGGCTACTGTATACAGGAAATGCCCCATTTTGAGGAAGCTTATAAAAATAACCCTGATATTCAATTCCTTATGATAAATGTTGCAGTTAATGATTATCGTGACGAGGCAGATGAAATTATAAAAAATTCAGGATATACATTCCCTGTGGTGTACGATAACGATGGCGATGCTGCACAGTCATACCAGGTTAATTCATTCCCACAAACAGTTTTTATTGATAAGGATGGTAATATTGCTACCTATTCAAGTGGTATGCTTACAAAAGAGGCACTTGATAGCAGATTGGCATTAATAAAATAGGTGACGTAAAAAGCGCAGATCGTATAAAACCAGATAGAAAATAACGACAGTTCATTTCAAAAACAATGAACTGTCGTTTTATTTTATCCAACAAAAACATCCTTTATGTTAATGTCATCATCAAATGTAATAAGGTCTGCATCATATCCTTTTATGATAGCGCCCTTGCTTTTGCCATAGCCCACAACGTTTGCAGGGGTAAGGCTTGCCATTTTTACTGCGCTGTAAATCGGTACACCAACTGTTTTGTGCATATTGCGTACGCAGTCACAAAGTGTAGATGCACTACCTGCCAAGGCAGAGCGATCGCTAAGCTTCATAACATTGTCCTCGTAAATAACACCCATACCATTCTCTTGGATATATACTGTGTTTTCTTCCATATCAGCGGCAGAAAATTCAAGGCCATCGGTTATGAGGTACATTTTATCGTCACTCTTGCACTTGTAAATAAGCCTTAATAATCCTTGTGGCAGATGCCTTAGGTCACCGATAACCTGCGTTGTTAATTCATCAAGTGTAAGACCCGCTTCAACAACACCTGCTGTGCGGAAAACACCTGTTTTAAAACAGCTTGAACAAGCATTGTAAAGGTGAGTAACGTCTGAAAAGCCGTGCTTTACAGCTTCCTCTACCTGCTCAAAGCTTGCGGCGGAGTGAGCAACAGATGCTACAATACCACGACGTTGTAGCTCATCGCCTAATTCAAGCACACCCTCACATTCGGGGGCTGCACCCATAATAAGTATTTTATCCCACAAATCAAAAAGGCTTTCGGGTGGAGCATTTTTGGGGTTAAGAATGTTTTCGGGACTCTGGGCACCCTTGTATTGCATTGAAAGGTATGGACCTTCGTAATGAATACCAAGTATGTTTGCATCGGGACAAGCTTCCGATGCCTTTTTTATTGATAAGGTTACCTTTTCTAACTGACTTATGGGTGCGGCAAGGGTAGTTGGCACTATTGAGGTTGTACCATATTTTAAATGTGCCTGAGCCATTTCAATAATATCCTGAGGGTTTTCGCTCATAGCACTCTTTTTGCCGCCACCATGAACGTGAATGTCAACAAAACCGGGGGAAAGATAAAGCCCGTGGCAATCAATTACAGTATCATTTTCGTTGGGGTCAAAATTATCACAGATATCTGCAATTTTGCCGTTATCTACTGCAATAACCTTATCGCGGACCTTGTCCGGGAATATAACACGAGAATTTTTATAAAAAATCATAATATCACCAACCTAAATTTTATAGAAAATCTATCCCATTGTCAATAAATTTTTTCTGCCGACTTTAAGCGACAAAAGATTTACATTCTTTATTTTATAATGGCTTTGGGGTGATAATATGGTAAGTGTATATGCGGATGTGCTTGTTTCAGTAAATATTTTAATTACGTATATTTTTATAGTGTGTGTCAGAGTGGTTTTTGGTGCCCCTACGGGCAAATGGTTTGTTGTACTTGCGTCATTTATAGGTGGGTTATCATCAATCGTTATTCTGTTTGATGATGGGGGATTCATTTTTGGCATTGTATTTAAAGCCCTTGTGTCAGCGGTAATTACCGCTGTTGCATTTATGCCCCGTAGCCTGAAAGGATTTTTAAAGCTGTATGGTGGTTTTTTCGGGGTAAGTCTGCTGTTTGGTGGTGCCGTATATTTTGTGCAGATAACCTTAAAGCCACATAACGTTTATATGAAAAATGGTGCTGTGTATTTTGATATGAGTGTTACATATTTGATTGGTATTGTGTTTTCTGTTTACGGCTTGTTTGTTTTGTTTCAATGGCTATGGGGCAAACACACCGCTAAAAATAATATTTATACAGTAACAATAATCTTCAGAGAATGTGCAATTACTTTAAACGGCTTTGTTGACACAGGTAATTCATTGTGCGATGCATTAAGTGGTAACCCTGTTTTTGTTGTTGGTCGGCAAAGGGTATCGCCCCTGTTTAACTATGATGAAATCAGGTTTTTAAAAGGGGAGTGTACCGCCGCTCCGCCTGATAGCCTTAAAAA
>JAEIGA010014593.1_pt1 | contig 11955 bp, 9 predicted proteins | sample 9270691 | NCBI WGS metagenome assembly JAEIGA01 (sample SAMN17057246, study PRJNA624740) | gut metagenome | biome: biome; isolation source: fecal sample | host: Bos grunniens | place: China: Xizang | collected 2019
AATTTAGTACATAATTAGGGCTGATTTCTGTATGTAGGAATCAGCCCATATTTAGATTATCCTAGAAAAACATTGTGAATTTACTCATTTTATTGGATTGTTAAAATGTATCCATGAATGTTTCTACTCCTTTAATTATAAATGCTCAAAAAGACATCAAGGCTACAATGTAGCAATGGCTAAAAAGGGTGATAATGGCTGAAATGAGGTGAAAATCATCAGGTTGCATTGACCATATGCTTATCCTTGTTTATGCTTATGTCTATAGATTGAGGTTAGTGAGGATAGTTGTGTATGTGTGGATGGCAGAGCGAATCTCGTCTATTTTGACGTATTCGTCGGCAGTGTGTGAACGTGATGAATTGCCCGGTCCAATCTTTAGTGAAGGGAATGGCATAAGAGCCTGATCGCTTAGTGTTGGAGAACCGAACGGTTTACATCCTAATGTTATTAGTCGGTTTACAAGAGGATGTTTTTCGCTTATTCCTGATGGGTTAAGTCTGGTGGAACGTGGAGTTAGAGTACACCATTCGTATGAAACGGCTTTGCGTATCAAAGCCAAAGTCTCTTCGTTGGTATAAGCATCGGTAGTGCGTATGTCCACTACAATATGGCAACGATCCGGAACTACGTTGTGTTGTGTGCCGGCTTGTATTTGCGAAACTGTAATTTTTATTGGTCCAAGTGTTGGCGATTCTTTTTCGAAATTCAAATTCTTTAAGGTGTTAATAACCTCCATTGCTCGATAAATAGCATTTATACCTTCGTTTCGAGCTGCATGTCCTGAAACGCCTTGAATTTCTCCGTCAAGAACCATTAGTCCTTTTTCGGCTATTGCCGGTTGCATTTCGGTGGGTTCTCCGACTATGGCCACGTCGATGTGAGGTAAAAGTGGTAGAACTGATTCTAATCCATTCTTTCCGCTTACTTCTTCTTCGCATGAAAGTAATAGAACAAGGTTGTAAGGTCTTTCCAATGTGTAAAGATATCGGAAAGTGGCTGTTAGTGAAACAACAGAGGCTCCAGCATCATTGCTACCAAGTCCGTAAATACGTCCTTCACTTTCGATGGGAGTGAATGGGTCGTGTGTCCAACCTACAACTGGTTTGACTGTATCGATGTGACTGTTAAGCAATAACGTGGGTTTATCTTGCGAAAAGTGAGGAGCAATACACCATATGTTATTACCATGACGGTTAGGCTTAAGTCCGAAAGAACTTAAAATCTCCACTAAACGGTCGGCAACCGTATTCTCTTCTCTGCTGAAAGACGGAATGGAAATCATTTCCTTCAGCATGTCTATTGCATCATAGAATAATTCATCCATACCGCAAAGATACTGTTTAATTAGGAATTAGGAGTTAGGAATTAGGAGTTTTCTGTTAAATATAGTATCTTTGTAGAGTTTTTATAGAGATATTATGGCAAATAAGCTAGTGGAAATGGTAGATATGCACTGTTCTCGTAAGGGAAATAAAGAGGTATATCGCCAGAAAGATAATGTTACCGGAGAATGGAAAATATACACTTGGAATGATTTTCGTAGTGGTATAGAGAAAATTGCATGTGCACTTGAAATCATTGGTGTAAAAGAAAACGATAACGTGGGAGTGTTTTCGGCAAACACTCATCATATATTCGTTACTGATTATGCGTTATTCAATAATAGAGCCGTTCCTGTGCACATCTATGCAACAAGTTCGCGCGAAGAGGTGCGTTATATTGTAGATGATGCAAGTTTAAGTGTAGTGTTTGTAGGAGACCAACCGCAATATGATATAGCTCGTAAGGTCCAAAAACAAATACCATCATTGAAGCAGATTGTTACGTATAAGGATACAATAAAGCTAGATGATGACGATAGCACCACAATGAGATGGGGTGATATGCTTAAACTAGGAGAAGCCGCAAGTGCCGCTTGTCGCCAAGAGGTGCAAAAGCGCAGAGAGTTGGGCGTTGAAACAGACCTGTGCTATTTGATTTATACGTCAGGAACTACAGGAGTATCAAAAGGGGTAATGTTGAGTCATTCTAATATGGATGAAGCAATGGAACGACATTTGGAACGTCTTGAAGGACAAGTGTGTGAAGATGAGTTATCAATGAATTTCTTGCCGTTGTCTCATGTCTTTGAATGTGCTTGGTGTAATTTCTGTCTTACTAAAGGGATACGTATAGCCGTAAATGAAAATGCCAAAGAGATTTCGGAAACATTGAAAGAGGTTAAACCTGATATGATGTGTAGTGTACCTCGATTTTGGGAAAAAGTTTATAACGGCGTTATCAATAAATTTGATTCAATGGGCTGGATGGGACGCATGTTGTTGCATCGAGCAATAAAAATAGGTCGTTTGCGCAATTTGCACTACCGTCGCAAAGGAAAGAAGGCTACATTGTATGTAGATTTGCAGTATCGTTTGTTTGATAAGATAGTGTTTAAGGCTATACGCAATGCAATAGGTATGGAAAACGGTAAATTTTTCCCTACAGCAGGAGCTCCGTTGAGTGAAAATATTGTACGTTTTTTGCATTGTTGCGGTATAAATATAGTTATGGGTTATGGCTTGTCGGAAACGACAGCAACTGTAACATGTTTCCCACGTAAGAATTTCAAAATCGGTTCGGCCGGGACTAATTTGCCCGGAGTAGAGGTGAAAATAGGAGATAATGATGAGATTCTGGTTAAAGGTAAGACTATAATGCAAGGATATTACAACAAACCGGAAGAAACAAAAGCAGTGTTTACCGAAGATGGTTGGTTCCGTACCGGAGATGCCGGATATATCGAAGAAGATGGCTCACTTGTAATAACCGATCGCATAAAAGACCTATTTAAGACCTCAAACGGAAAATATATAGCACCTCAGGCACTAGAAAGTGTGCTTAGTGAGGACCAATATATAGAGCAAGTGGCTGTAATAGGCGACCAACGTAAATATGTGACTGCTATTATCGTTCCTGCATTTGAGGCGTTGAAAGATTATGCGGCAAAGAAGAAGATTCAATATCAAAATATTGAGGAATTGGTGAAGGATAGTGAAGTGATGAAAATGTTGTCGGAAAGAATCAATGAATTACAGAAAGATTTTGCTTCATGGCAACAAATTAAGAAATTTACAATACTACCTAAATCTTTCAGTATGGAAACCGGTGAGTTGACCAATACTTTGAAAGTGAGGCGCGCTATTATCAATAAATTATATAAAAAAGAGATAGAAGCAATGTACTCTTAATGCAGTTAGGAGTTGAATTTTTTTAAAATAATATATATGATTACACTAGAACAATTAAAAGAGACACAAGAACGCCGGGATGCGTTGAGGAGGTATCTTTGACATCGATAGTAAGAAAATCGAGGTAGAAGAAGAAGAATTGAGAACTCATGTACCTGACTTCTGGAATGACCAGAAAGCAGCTGAGGCTCAAATGAAAAAAGTAAAAGGATTACGTTTCTGGATAGAAAATTTTGAGGAAGTTGACAAAATTGTAGGCGAGTTGGAACTAGCATTTGATTTTGTCAAGGAAGAATTGATAACCGAAGAAGAATTAGATGCTCTCTATAACCAAACTGTAGAGAAGATAGAAGGCTTAGAGTTGCGTAACATGCTACGTCTTGAAGAGGATAAGATGAGTGTCGTTCTTCGAATTAACTCCGGGGCCGGAGGAACCGAAAGTCAAGATTGGGCATCAATGCTTATGCGAATGTATATCCGTTGGTGTGAGAGAAATAATTATAAAGTCACAATTTCTCAATTGCTTGAAGCCGATGATGCCGGAATCAAATCGGTTACCATAAAGGTAGAAGGTGATTTTGCCTATGGATATTTGAAAAGCGAAAACGGTGTGCATCGTTTGGTACGTGTATCGCCTTATAATGCGCAAGGAAAGCGAATGACATCGTTTGCTTCGGTATTCGTAACACCATTGGTTGATGATACGATAGAGGTGAATATAGAGCAAGCTCGTATTTCATGGGATACATTCCGAAGTGGAGGTGCCGGTGGACAGAATGTCAACAAAGTTGAATCGGGAGTGCGTCTTCGTTATCAATATAAGGATCCTTATACAGGTGAGGAAGAAGAAATTCTTATTGAAAACACCGAAACGCGAGATCAACCGAAGAACCGCGAAAATGCACTTCGTCATTTGCGTTCTATTCTTTATGATAAAGAAATGCAACATCGTCGTGCCGAACAACGTAAGGTTGAAGATAGCAAGATGAAAATCGAGTGGGGCTCACAAATCCGTAGCTATGTGTTTGATGACCGTCGTGTTAAGGACCATAGAACAAATTACCAAACATCTGATGTTGGTGGAGTAATGGATGGAGCTATCGACGGCTTTATTAAGGCGTTCCTTATGGAATTTGCTGGAAACGATCAATCTCTATAAGTTATGGAACAGATAACTGTTGTTAAAGTAGGTGGTAAGATTGTGGAAGATGAAAAATCTTTAGAAAAGCTACTTACTGATTTTAATAAGATAGAGGGTAATAAGATTTTGGTACATGGAGGAGGTCGTTCGGCAACTCGATTGGCTGAACGTCTAGGCATAGAAACCAAGATGGTAGAAGGACGTCGCATTACCGATGATGATATGCTAGAGGTCGTGACAATGGTGTATGGCGGACTTGTTAATAAACGTATTGTTGCAGCACTTCAAGCACGTGGAATCAATGCACTAGGAATGACCGGAGCCGATATGAACATACTATTGAGTGATAAACGCCCGGTTAAGACCGTGGATTATGGTTGGGTGGGTGATGTCAAGCAAGCTAATGGCGGAGCACTCGCAAAACTTGTAGGTGAAGGAGTTGTTCCTGTGATAGCGCCTCTTACTCATGACGGAATGGGACATATTCTAAATACTAATGCTGATACAATGGCAGGCGAAACAGCAAAGGCATTGGCTGAGTTTTTTGATGTAACACTTGTGTATTGTTTCGAAAAAGAAGGTGTATTACGTGACGAAAACGACGATGATAGCGTTATTCCTGAAATAAATCGTGAGTTATATGCTTCGTTAAAGGATGACGGTATTGTAGTAGGTGGAATGATTCCTAAATTAGACAACTCATTTGCCACACTTGACGCCGGAGTAAAAGAAGTTATCATAACCAAAGCCGATAACTTAAAGGACCTCACTCGAGGTACTCATGTGAAATAAAAACTAAGAACGTATATAAAGTAAAAGGCTCTAGTAATAGAGCCTTTATTTATGTAAAATAGTGACAAATATGTTAAGGACTTTGTCTTATTTGTGCTTAATCATGTATTGTGCTATTTGGACAGCGTTAAGGGCTGCGCCTTTCTTAATTTGGTCACCTACGAGCCAGAATGTCAAACCGTTTTCGTTAGCAAGGTCTTTACGTATACGTCCTACATATACGGGGTCTTGATTTGCCACGAACAGAGGCATTGGATATTTCTTTTCTGCCGGTTCGTCAACTAATACGACACCTTCGGCCTTACAGAAAGCTTCACGAGCTTCTTCGGGAGTAATAGGACGTTCTGTCTCAATCCAAATAGCTTCGCTATGTGCACGAAGAACAGGCACGCGCACACAAGTAGCGCTTACGCATATTTCCGGTTCGTGCATGATTTTTCGTGTTTCGTAGAACATCTTCATTTCTTCCTTAGTGTAATCGTTGTCTTGGAAAACATCGATGTGGGGGATGAGGTTATAGGCAAGTTGGTAAGCAAACTTGTTTACAGTAGGCTCCTTACCTGCCTCAATTTCCTTATATTGTTCTACGAGTTCATCCATAGCCACGGCACCTGCACCACTGGCAGCTTGGTAGGTAGCCACATGTACACGTTTGATTTTTGATATATCGTTAAGAGGTTTTAATGCAACAACCATTTGAATGGTTGTGCAGTTAGGGTTGGCAATAATATTGCGTGGCGTGTTAAAAGCATCATCTCCATTTACTTCGGGTACAACCAAAGGAACATCTTCATCCATGCGGAAAGCACTTGAGTTGTCAATCATGATTGTACCATGCTTGGTAATGGTTTCGGCAAACTCTTTAGAAGTTCCGGCACCTGCCGATGTGAAAGCGATGTCCACACCATTGAAATCATCGTTGTGTTGTAATTCCTTTACAACAATTTCTTTCCCGCGAAATGTATAGGTTTTGCCTGCACTTCTTTTAGAACCAAATAACAAAAGTTCTGAAATAGGGAAATTTTGTTCATCTAACACACGTAGGAATTCTTGTCCCACTGCGCCACTAGCGCCTACAATAGCTATCTTCATTTTTTTAATTTTTTGTTCTTTAATACAGAAATCTTCCGGTTCAAGGATAATTGAAGGCTTTTGACCTTCTGCATTTTTATTGTTTATTACAGAAATTTTCATAATGTTGTTGTTTTATTGTTAAAATGACATTATGTTACTGAAATATGTTACAAAGATACTATTTTTAAATGTATATAATGCGTATATGAATAAACTTTTAGAAAAAATAAGTAAAATGTGATAAACTGAAAATGTATTTAAAATCCCAAAGTTTTTTTGTACTTTTGTAAAACTTATAACCTAAAAGCGTTTAAGCAATAGATGAAAACTGTAAATGATGCCTTGATAACTAATCCTGTACTGATATTTTTCACTGTACTCGTTATATTGGTTTTGGCTCCTTTAATTTTTAAAAAAATAAAGGTGCCACATATTGTGGGCGTTATTTTGGCAGGAGTTGTGGTTGGTCCTTATGGGTTACATTTGTTGGATAGAGATAGTAGTTTTGAGATATTCGGGCAAGTGGGGTTGCTTTATTTGATGTTCTTAGCAGGGCTTGAAATAGATATGTACCATTTGCGAAAAAACATCAATAAAGGACTTATATTTGGTTTGTATACCTTGTTCGTTCCTTTAATAGTAGGGATGTTGCTCTCGGTATTGCTATTGGATGTTAATTGGACTACTGCTGTATTGCTTGCATGTATGTATGCGTCGCACACGTTGATTGCTTACCCTATTGTATCTCGTTTTGGATTAACAAAGAGTCCTGTGGTTCTTATAACCATTGTGGGAACAATTATTGCAATTTTAGGCTCATTGTTGGTGCTGGCAGTAACCGTAGATGTGCAGCGGTCGGGGGTGTTCTCGATGAATAGTGTGGCAGTCCTTCTGCTTTATTTGTTGTTGTATTGTGTCTTTATTCTTTATCTATATCCACGAGTTATACGTTGGTTTTTTAAGACGTTCAGTGATCAGGTGATTCAGTACGTTTTTGTACTTGCTATGGTTTTCTTATCTTCTTGGCTTGCGCAAGTAATAGGTTTGGAACCGGTGTTGGGAGCATTTCTTGCCGGTTTGGTCTTGAATCGTTATGTCCCGGCGTCTTCTCCGTTGATGAGTAGAATAGAATTTGTAGGGAATGCGATTTTTATTCCTTACTTCTTGATAGGGGTAGGAATGATGATTAATGTGCGTGCTATTTCCAATTGGGAGACGTTATGGGTGTCTTTGAATATGATTGTAGTCGCTATTTTGGTGAAATGGCTTGCTGCATGGGCTGCACAAAAGACCTATAAAATGAATACGATAGAGAGGAATATAATGTTTGGGTTGTCTACGGCTCACACGGCCGTTGCTCTTGCAGTTGTGATGATTGGGTATGATTTGATTTTACCGGATGGCTCACGATTATTGAATGAATCAATAATGAATGGTGTAATTTTGATGATTTTAATTACTTGTGCAATATCTCCAATGATAACATCGAGTGCTTCATCGAAATTGAAATTACAAATGATGTCGCAAGAAGATGTTGAGGAAGATGAGGCTTCTCAAAATAAAAGAAGTTTGCGCACTCTAATACCTGTGAGTAATCCTATCACGGCAGCACAACTTGTGAATGTGGCACTTATGATAAAAAGACGTCCTCGAAACGATTCTTTGATAGTGCTTCATGTGCGAAATGATAACTCATCGGGTTCTAAAGCGATAGGACAAAATGCCCTTAAATTGGCAACCGATCAAACTAAGGCTGTTAATCTCGATGTGCAAGCTATAGAACGTTATGACCTAAATACCGTAACCGGAATTGTAAATACAGTGAAAGAACGTAATATAACCGATGTTGTACTAGGTATTCACGCGAGAGGCACTGTGATGGATTCATTTTTTGGCTCCAAAATAGATGAATTGCTGTCGAAACTTAATAAAATGGTAATTATAACTCGCTGTTATATTCCTATTAATACAGTTACACGCATTGTAGTGGCTGTTCCTCCAAAGGCTGAATTTGAAACCGGTTTTGAGTTATGGGTTATTAGGTTATCAAATATGGCAAAACGTGTGGGCTGTCGATTGATTTTCTATGCATCCTCGGATACTATTCCTTATATAAAAGGAGTAATACATAAGCATGACTATGAGATAAGGGTTGAATATAATATACAGAATGATTGGAGTGAATTTGTGATGCTGTCCAATGTTGTTCTTGAAGATGATTTGTTGGTGGTAATAAGTGCTAGACGTACGTCGATGTCGTTCAGTTCCGAGATGGAGGAAACCCCTAATCTGTTGTCAAAATATTTCAGTCATAGCAATCTGCTTGTTGTATATCCAGAACAATTTGGAGCAACACCCAATTTAGCTTCATTTAGTGACCCTGTGGCTACCGATTTAGATGCCCCTTCATCGGAATTGGTTCTTGGTGTAAAAGCTTGGTGGCGTGTGATGATTAATAAAAAGAAAAAACTGACACGGCGATTGCGTAGCTTTAAATAAAGTGTAATTGTGACAACTTTAAGATTTACGTAGCATTGTTGAAATAGAGTGTATTGTGGCGTAAATAAACAGAAAAAAGAAGCCTGTAGGCTTCTTTTTCTGTTTAATGTTGTGTTATTTGTAGTTGTCGGCAATGGCAAATATGTTGTGAAATATTTGTTTGTCAACTTCTGAAAGTTTGACATTGCGTCTAGCCATCACCCTTTCGGCGATAGCGAAGAATTTTACTAGTGATACATCAACAAATCCGGCACTTGAGCCTTCGGAAAAACTTGGTACGAAATTGCGAGGAAAACCTGTTCCATGAATGTTTACGCCTACGCCAATAACTGTGGCTGTATTGAATATGCTGTTAACTCCGGCTTTGGAATGATCTCCCATGATAAGACCGCAGAATTGTAGTCCTGTGCGTAAGAATCGGTGTGCAGGGTAATTCCAAAGTTTGATTTCGGTATAATCATTTTTTAGATTAGAAGCCGAACAGCCTGCCCCTAGATTGCACCATTCACCAATTACAGCATTACCTAGGAAGCCATCGTGACCTTTATTGCTGTAGCCTAGCATTACCACATTGTTTAGTTCGCCTCCTACTTTGCAATAAGGCCCTAGAGTCGTAGCTCCATAGATTTTAGTTGCCATATTGACAATTACATTATTGCAAGCTGCGAATGGGGCGCGAATACAACTGCCTTCCATTATTTCGCAGTTTTTACCTATATAAATGGGACCATTTGTGACATTTAAGAATGTACCTTCGATGTATGCGCCTTCCTCGATGAATATTTTAGGAGTTCCATCTTCAAAACATGTGTTGCCTATTATGGTATTTGTTTTGCTTATGGGTTGGGATTTTCTTCCCGAAGTTATAGTAAGGAAGTCTTTTTTGAGTATTTTTTCGTTGAGGGTGAAAATGTCATAAAGCCAATGAATCGATGTGTAATTGTTTTCGTAGTTGATGATTCTTGTTTGTAATTGACGTTCAAAGTCGTTAAGTGTACCTCTGAAAGCTATAACTTCACCACCGTCAAGGCTTGTTAATAGTTCGCCCGGCTGAAGTGAGGTGATTGCATTGATGATATTGTCGTCGGGTATAATATGCCCGGCTACGAAATAGTTGTCGTCTTGGGCATTTGTTGGGTATTTTGGTTGTAGATATTCAGTTGTCCAATAAGAGAAATAATCTTCAGGAAAATATAGTTGCCATTTCTCTTTAATGGTTGTAATACCTATTCTTATGTCGGAAATAGGGCGTGTAAAAGTGATTGGTAAAAGATTTTCTCTTACATCCGGCATATCGAAAATGATAATATTTCTCATAATGTTTCTGTTTTTTATGCAAAGTTAGTATTTTTGTGCTATATATAATTAAGGTGTAATATGAATTTTGTAGAGCAGTATATTAAAGGTGTATATATAATTGAACCGAAGCGTTTCGGTGATGAAAGAGGGTATTTTTGCGAAACATGGAAGAAGGAGGAATTTGAGAAATTTATTCCTGGCGTGAAATTTATTCAAGATAATGAAAGCGTGTCAACATATGGAGTTTTGCGAGGATTGCATTATCAAGAAGGAGAGTGGTCGCAAGCAAAACTTGTTCGTGTTACACGTGGGAAAGTACTTGATGTGGCTGTTGATTTGCGTGGAAATTCGTCTACATTTGGAAAATATGTGGCGGTAGAACTTAGTGCAGAGAATGGCAAACAATTATTCATACCAAGAGGGTTTGCACATGGGTTTGTTGTTTTGAGTGATATTGCACAGTTTCAGTATAAGGTAGATAACGTGTATGCCCCACAAGCCGAAAAGACATTGAAATTTGATGATGAGTCTCTTGGTATTGATTGGAAGGTTGCAAAAAATGAAATGTTGCTTTCTGCCAAAGATACACGAGGTATGCAGTTAAAAGATGTTAAACCTTTTTAAAAGTTGAATATTCTCTAAAATCTCTAATTGCCTATAAAACGCCATTTTAAAGGGTGTTTTATATAATAATGTGTGAGAAAAGCCCGAAATATAAGCGTAAAACGTTTGGTAATTAGCGACTTAGTGATTATCTTTGCAAAGTTTTTCGTGCATACTATGTGAAAACGCGGGCTAAGTCATTGATTTAGTGTGTGTAAGGAGCTAAGTGTGGGCGGAAATTTAAATGTGAGTATAACAGAGATTTTAATATTAATAAAGCAAAAAAGAACAAAATGCCTACAATTCAACAATTGGTTAGAAAGGGCCGAGTAACTTTGGTTGACAAGAGTAAGTCACCTGCTTTGGACTCATGCCCACAACGCCGAGGCGTGTGCGTGAGAGTTTATACAACAACTCCAAAGAAGCCTAACTCAGCAATGCGTAAAGTTGCTCGTGTGAGATTGACTAACGGTAAGGAAGTGAACTCTTACATTCCGGGAGAAGGACACAACTTGCAAGAACACTCTATCGTGATGGTACGTGGTGGTCGTGTTAAGGACCTTCCAGGGGTACGTTACCACATCGTTAGAGGTACGTTGGATACTGCCGGTGTTGCAGGAAGAACACAACGTCGTTCTAAGTATGGTGCTAAGAGACCTAAGGACAAAAAGTAAGATTAACTGACTGAAGAAAGTTTAAATCTTTCCCTGATTAACAGAGAAAAAAGAACAAAGTGTTAAACTGAGTTTTTGATTTATTGGATTGATTATTACGGTTGAGTAAATGGTATAAGAGAATGCCGTTGAAGATGTAAGAACAACAACCAAGCAAGCAAAAACGAAAATTTTTGTAAAAATTTAAAAATGAGAAAGGCTAAGCCAAAGAAAAGGATCGTATTGCCAGATCCAGTATTCGGTGACGTAAAAGTTTCAAAATTCGTCAACCATTTGATGTATGACGGTAAGAAGAATACCGCATATACTATCTTCTATTCAGCACTTGAAACTGTGAAGAAAAAGTTGCCTAACGAAGAGAGAGAAGCGCTAGAAATCTGGAAAAAAGCGCTAGAAAACATTACTCCTCAAGTGGAAGTGAAATCACGCAGAGTAGGTGGTGCTACATTCCAAGTACCAACTGAAATCCGCCCAGACCGTAAGGAGTCTATATCAATGAAGAATCTTATTCTATATGCACGCAAACGTGGTGGTAAAACTATGGCTGATAAGCTAGCTGCTGAAATCGTTGACGCTTTCAACGAGCAAGGTGGTGCTTACAAGCGTAAGGAAGATATGCACCGCATGGCTGAAGCTAACC
>JAEIGA010014594.1_pt1 | contig 11954 bp, 11 predicted proteins | sample 9270691 | NCBI WGS metagenome assembly JAEIGA01 (sample SAMN17057246, study PRJNA624740) | gut metagenome | biome: biome; isolation source: fecal sample | host: Bos grunniens | place: China: Xizang | collected 2019
AACTACTCGGAGTTCTACGAGAGCCGTTGGTTCTCGGAGGGCAGAGATATCCGCAATGCCGAGATTACAATCTGCGGTCAGCGAGTGCGCTTCGGTACGGATTTATTGTTCAGCGTTCACGGAGTAAAGTTCGGCGTGGAGATTTGCGAGGATTTGTGGGTACCTGCACCGCCATCATCGGATATGGCGTTGGCGGGAGCAACACTTATCTTCAACCTCTCGGCTACGCCCGAAATTTTGGGTAAGCATGCCTACTTGCGTTCGCTTATCAAGCAGCAGTCGGCACGCGCATTGTGCGGTTACATCTACGCCTCGGCAGGCGTTGGCGAGTCCTCAACCGACCTTGTATTTACGGGCAACGGCATAATTGCCGAGAATGGCAAAATCATCACTGCTCGTGAGCGATTTGTGCGTGAGGCAAGATTGACAATGGCGGACATAGATGTTGAGCACATCTTCAACGAGCGTCGTCGCCACACCTCGTTCATCAACCTTGACAACCGCTTCGATGTGATGAAAATCGACATCGCACAACCCGAGAGCGAGTTGGAGCGCGAGATTAACCCTGCGCCATTTATCCCTGCCGAGTTGAGCGATGGTTGCAAGGAGGCCTTCACAATTCAGTGCGCAGGTTTAGCTCAGCGCCTTTCGAGTATCAACTGCAAGTGTGCAGTTATCGGTATTTCAGGCGGTTTGGATTCGACTTTGGCGTTGTTGGTAACGGTTGCCACATTCGATATGCTCGGTCTTGACCGCAAGGGCATAATCGGTGTTACAATGCCAGGTTTTGGCACCACTGACCGCACCTACCAGAACGCCTTGACACTGATGAAGGAGTTGGGCATCACCACTCGCGAAATATCTATTCGTAAGGCGTGCGAACAGCACTTCGAGGATATCGGTTTGAACGCTTCCGAACGAGGTGCAGCCTACGAGAACTCGCAAGCTCGTGAGCGTACGCAGATACTTATGGACTTGGCGAACTTGGAGGGTGGCATCGTTATCGGCACGGGCGATTTGAGCGAAGCGGCACTCGGCTGGGCAACCTACAATGGTGACTCGATGTCGATGTATAACCCTAACTGCTCTATCCCTAAGACTTTGGTACGCAAACTCGTTGAGTGGTGTGCCGAGAACGATAACAACGAGCAAGTCTGCTCGACCTTGAAGGATATTGTCGATACCCCTGTAAGCCCAGAGCTTCTGCCGGCCGACAGCGAGGGTAACATCGCGCAAAAGACCGAGGATTTGGTTGGTCCATACGCTCTGCACGACTTCTTCATCTACAACTTCTTGCGCAACGGCTTCTCGCCTGCCAAGATTGAGTACCTGGCGTGTCGTGCCTTCTGCGGAGAGTTCTCGAAGGAGGAGATAAAGCATTGGTTGCAGGTCTTCCTGCGTCGCTTCTTCTCGCAGCAGTTCAAGCGTTCGGCTATGCCTGACGGCCCGAAAGTCGTAACTGTATCGCTATCGCCACGAGGTGACCTGCGAATGTCGTCAGACGCTTCTGTTGCGGAGTGGTTGAAATAACAAGATAAGAGTTGAACTAAAAAGAGAACCGCCAAGCAATCACTTGGCGGTTCTCTCTATTATCTCAATTACGGGTTACTCCATCGGAAATACTCTGACCTCGCAAACTCCCTCCAACGACTTAACCAAAGCGTCGATATCGGTCTTCTGCTCGACTTGACCATAGTGATAAGGGTAAAAGATCGCAGGTTTAATAGCCTTAACCACACGCTCGGCCTGCTCCACAGTCATTGTATAAGGTTGATTTACAGGCAAGAAGGCAATATCTACGCCCTGCAAAGCCAATACATCGTCATTATCCTCGGTATCGCCAGCGACATAGATTGTCGTGCCACCCAAAGTGAGAATATAACCACAATCCTCGCGCTCCTTCGGGTGAAAATCTGTGTGTCCCTCGCTGATGTTGTAGGCCGGAACAGCCTTTACCGACAACCCCTCGAAAGGTTCGGCTACACAACCCGGCAACATAGTCGTACAGTCGTGCTCGAACGCCTCGGCCGAGGTTTTATCGCAGAGAATGGCGCACTTCTCACCGGCAATCTTCTCGATAGTTGCCAAGTCGAAGTGGTCGTAGTGCGAGTGAGTAACCAAAACGGCATCAGTCTTTGGCATCTTCTCCCACGCAAAATCACCTACGGGGTCGATGTAGATATGTTTGCCATTATGCTCAATGGCAAACGAAGCGTGGGCAAAGAAAGTGAAGATAATCTCCGAACCATCTTTCGCCACGACCTTATCCTGCGGATAGGTAGGAGCCTTCTTGCAACAACCGAAAAGCGACAACAATCCCATAGCGACAATAAATATCTTTTTCATAATTAAATCGTCATCAACGAAGTCACCGGAGCAATCTTCTCCAAACGCTCCTTACCCTTAATCTCCTCAATCTCAACGAGGAATACAAACTCCTTAATCTTCACCTTATACGGCTTGCCGTCGCGGTGGATAGTGAGTTTTTCGAGCGACTCGGCAATACCGAGAGCAGTACCACCCGTAGCCAACACATCGTCGAGAATTGTTACATAGAAGGTATCGCCCTCGGCAACTCCCGCTGCGATATCGCTCAAACGATAGTACAACTTGTCGAAGCCGTACTCCTTCTCGATACAAACCTCAATCAAATCGCCATCGTTGAACGGCAACTTGCCACTCTTACGCATCGGGATAATGTTCTCGACGATACCCTCCTCCGACAAAAGAGGTGCGGTGAAGAGGAACGCGCGCGCCTCGGGTGCAGCAACATTCGGAGCAGTGGTAGCCTTTTTCAGTGCATCGACAACCTCGCGGAACGCCTTTTTCGATTGCAGGAATGGAATAATATCAATAAAGTTGATACCCTTCTTCGGAAAATTCTTGTAAAATTTTAATGTTTCAATCATAGTTCTGAACTCTAAATCTTTTTACAAAGATAATACAAAAGAATTAAAAAAGTGAAAATTAAGAGTAAAAATAGGGGTAATTCGTCGATACAATAGGGAAATAGAGAAGAAAAATTGATTTTTTTTGAAAAAAGTTTGGCAGAAAAGATTTTTTGCTTTATCTTTGCACTCGCAATCGGGTAGAACCGAGAGCGGTAATGCCTCTTTAGCTCAGTTGGTAGAGCACGACACTCTTAATGTTGGGGTCCAGGGTTCGAGCCCCTGAGGGGGTACAGAAGAGAAGGACGAAAGTTCTTCTCTTTTTTTTCGTAATTCTATCACAACTCTATCATAACTCTATCAATTAAGTTAATGGGAAACAAAAATTGAAGAGAGTTATGGATCAGCCGAAAATTGAACGCGTGCTTCGTCTGATGAAGATGATGACGGGCAACAACAACTACACCGTAGAGGAGATGGCAGAGCGACTTGGAACTTCTTATCGCTCGATATATCGCTACATTGAGACCTTCAAGGAGGCTGGTTTTGTCGTGCAACGCAAAGAGGGCGGTATCTACAAACTCGGCAAGGAGAGTCGCTATTTCAAGGATATTTCTCAGCTCATTCACTTCACAGACGAGGAGGCCTACATTGTCAATCAGCTTATCGAGGGGTTGGATAACACCAATATGCTCAAACAAAACCTGCGCAAAAAACTCTCTGCTGTGTATAACTGTATCTCGTTGGCAGATAGCGTCGTAGAGGGTAAAAATGCCATAAACATAAACCGTTTGATTGAGGCTATTTCCGAACACAAGCAGGTTATTTTGAAGAACTACGCATCTTCGCATACGGGTGTAGCCCGCGACCGTCTTGTAGAGCCATTCGGTTTTACAACCAACTATGTGCAGGTGTGGTGTTATGAACCTGAGTCGGAATTGAACAAACTCTTTAACACCTCTCGAATAGCCTCTATCGAGGTATTGAACGAGGATTGGCAATTCGCAGAGGAGCACCGAGAGGGGAAAATCGACATCTTCCGCATTAACGGTTTTGAACAGAAGCGAGTACAAGTGGAGCTGGGAATGATGGCTCACAACCTCCTAATTGAGGAGTATCCGCTTGCCTCGCGCGACCTTACACAGATAGACAAGAACCATTGGTTGCTCGACACTATGGTATGCGACTATGTCGGCATAGGTCGCTTTGTGATAGGGCTTATGAACGATATTCGTATCCTAACGCCTGAGTTTGAAGCATATATCACCAACACGGTGAACGGAATGTATGAAAAGTGCAATAAAATATCGAATAAATAGTTTATAGAGATATATGGAATCTTTACGCGAATTATATAAGGTAGGAAGTGGACCTTCGAGTAGCCACACCATGGGACCAAAGCGTGCAGCGGAGCAGTTTGCCGAGCGCACCTCGGGAGCTGAGGCATACAGAGTAACCCTCTACGGCTCGTTGGCCGCTACGGGAAAGGGACACCTTACACATACGGCGATTCTCTCCATACTCGAACCGCTTGCTCCAACCGAAATCGTATGGAAGGCAGATGTAGTACTCGACTTCCACCCAAACGGAATGCTGTTCGAGGCATTCAAGGGCGATAAGATCATCGATAGCTGGACCATTTTCAGTGTTGGTGGTGGCTCGTTGGCAAATGAGGAGACTGTTGCCGATGCGCCAAAAAGCATCTATCCGCTTACAACCATTCACGACATCAAGGAGTGGTGCTACAACGAGGGTAAGACCTACTGGGAGTATGTCGAGGAGTGCGAAGGAAAGGAGATTTGGGACTTCCTCGATCACATTTGGACAGTTATGTGCGAAACTGTCGAGCGCGGATTGAACAACGACGGAGTGTTACCAGGAGGGTTGAAGGTTGCGCGCAAGGCAAGCACCTACTATGTGAAGAGCAAGGGTTATGCTGGCTCGTTGAGTTCTCGCGCACGCATCTATGCCTACGCCTTGGCTGCTGCCGAGGAGAATGCTTCGGGAGGCACGGTGGTAACAGCACCGACTTGTGGCTCGTGTGGTGTGTTACCGGGAGTACTCTACCACATGGTAACATCGCGCGACTTTTTACGCATACGAGTTTTGCGCGCACTTGCTACGGCAGGACTTTTCGGAAATGTCGTAAAGACAAACTCCTCGATTTCGGGAGCAGAAGTTGGTTGCCAGGGCGAAATTGGCGTTGCCTGCGCTATGGCAGCAGCGGCAGCCTGCCAACTCTTCGGAGGTACCCCTGCACAGATTGAGTATGCTGCCGAGATGGGTTTGGAGCACCATTTAGGTCTTACTTGCGACCCCGTTTGCGGTTTGGTTCAAGTGCCTTGCATCGAGCGAAATGCCGTGGCTGCGGCTCGTGCCTTCGATGCAAACACCTACGCAATACTCTCCGACGGTTCGCACCTTGTATCGTTCGACAAGGTTGTGGAGGTGATGCACGAAACAGGACACAACCTGCCGAGTCTTTACCGCGAGACTTCGGAGGGTGGCTTAGCAAAGCGAATACCTATGAAATAGAGTCAAAAAAAGGAGTGCGATGCACTCCTTTTTTGTCTGGTCTTACCTCCTTATAAGGTCTATAAATGTAAACGCCCCATCATACTCCTCGCCTCGCTCAAACTCCTCGCGGGCAACCTCGCGCCACTCGGAGTAGTCAATTTCGGGGAATGAGGTGTCGCCCTCGTAGTTGCGATGCACAACTGTTAGATAGAGTTTATCCGCCAACGGCAGGGCCTGCTTATAAATCTGCGCACCACCAATAATAAAGACCTCCTCGTCTGGCGAGAACATCTTTACCGCCTCCTCTATCGAATGAGCAACCAAACAACCCTCAAACTCGCTGTCGCCACGGGTTATGACGACATTAGTGCGCTTTGGCAGTGGGCGACCAATCGACTCAAAGGTCTTACGCCCCATCACAACGGGGTGGCCCGTAGTTGTAGTACGGAAACGACGCATATCCTCCTTTATATTCCACAAGAGGGCATTCTTATCGCCAATTACGCCATTTTCGGCAATGGCAACAATGATTGAAATCATAAATTATAAGGGCGTTAGGGGTTATAGGGAGTTAAAATGACATAGGAGCCTTGATAGTTGGATACGGATCATATCCCTCCAATGTGAAGTCCTCGTACTTAAAGTCGAAAATCGACTTTACATCGGGGTTTATCTTCATCTTCGGCAAGGCGCGAGGGGTACGCGAGAGTTGCTCATCTACCTGCTCAAAGTGGTTGAGATAGAGGTGAGTATCGCCCAAAGTGTGGACAAACTCGCCAGCCTCCAAGCCACAAACCTGCGCCATCATCATCGTAAGCAGGGCGTACGATGCGATATTGAACGGCACACCGAGGAAGGTGTCGGCACTACGCTGATAGAGCATACACGAGAGTTTGCCATCAGCAACATAGAACTGGAAGAGCGAATGGCAAGGTGGCAAAGCCATCTTCTCAACATCGGCAACATTCCAAGCCGAGACGATAATACGGCGTGAGTCGGGGTTTTTAGTGATTAGGTCTACCGCTTGTTGTATCTGGTCGATAGCCTCGCCATTTGGGCGTGGCCACGAACGCCACTGATAGCCATAAACATGGTTCAAATCGCCAAATTTATACCCCTCAATAGGCGAGTCAATACCCTCCTGTGCTGCGCGCAGAAACTCCTCCATCGCAACGGGCAAAACGCCATACTTAACGCAGAGTTCGTTGTAGTAGCGGTAGGCATCGTTATCCCAGATATGTACCCCATTATCGACAAGATACTTAATATTGGTGTCGCCATTGAGGAACCACAAAAGTTCGTGAATAATACCCTTCAAAAAGACCTTCTTAGTGGTCAGCAAAGGAAAACCCTCGGAGAGGTCAAAACGCATCTGATGTCCGAACACGGACTTAGTGCCCGTTCCGGTACGGTCGGTCTTAACAACTCCCTCATTCTTGATGCGGGAAAGCAGGTCGAGATATTGTTTCATATAAAAACGGAAAGCGGAAAACGGAGAACGGAAAACTAATTTCCAATTCTCAATTTCCCATTTTAATTATAAAATTTTAATTCGATTTCACCATTGTTGTCGAGCTGAACATAGCTTGGCTTCGTGTGCCAATCGCCCATAAAGAGTACGCGCTGATTGCTCTTTACATCGGCAGCATAGTGAAGATGTCCGAATACAAAGTAATCAACCTTATGCTGCAAGCCATACTCCAAAGCATAATCAACCAGATAGTCGAGCACCTCCGGACCGTAGTCGTCATTATGCGACTTGCGCGATTTGCCACTCCACCACTTACCAAATCGCATAAAGCAGTTGGGGTGAATGAGTCCCGAGGCCAACCAACGCAACTTACGCGAACGGAATATCGTATTCATCAATCGCAAAATGGGTTGCCCTTTGATATTCATATTATCACCATGCGCCACGAAGAGCTTTTTGCCTGCAAGAGTAAATGTTTGTGGCTTAGTATAGAGTTCAATGCCGCACTCCTCGGTCAGGTAGTTTCCTACCCACATATCGTGGTTACCTGTAAGCATAACAATTCGCACACCCTTATCGCTCAACTCTGCCAAGCGACCAAGCACGCGCACAAAGCCCTTCGGCACAACCTGCTTATACTCGAACCAAAAGTCGAAGATGTCGCCCACCAAAAAGAGTGTTTCGGCATCGTTCTCAATTTTTGCCAAAAAATCGAGGAATAGTCGCTCCACACGGCGTTGTTCTGCCTTATCTCCCGAGCCGAGATGTATATCCGATACGAAATAGTGCATAGCGTTCTCTAATTAAAAATTTTAGCAAGTTTGCGTTCCAATGCACTACTATACAGGTCTTTGCCTATAATATTGCCTTTACGGTCGATAAGATAGTTCGACGGCAACTTACGCACATTATACGCTCGTAACATTGGCGAGGCCTCGCCCTTGAAATCGCAAACCGAAATCCACGGTAGGCGTTGCTCCTGCACCGCAGTAATCCACGCCGCCTTTGAGGTGTCGGCCGAGACCTGATAGACACGGAAGCCCTCCGACTCGTACTCCTCGTATATCTCCTTCAACTCGGCATTGAAGGCGTTGCTGTTGCCCGCCTCAGCCGACCAGAAATCGACCAAAATAACATTTCCCTCCAACGAGGATAGCGCCACCTCGTTGCCATACATATCTAAACCTTTCAACTCGGGATAGGGGCGCGACTCTATGGAGTTCATTAACGATATACGCGCCTCCATACGGGCAATATCGTTACTCAATGTAAGAAGGAACGGAGAGGTTGGGTATCGCTCCGACACAGCATCAGCCACCGTGCGGTAGTATATCAAGTCGCTATCAGCGCTCGACAGATACTGCTCGCCAGGCAACCTCTGATAGAGAGCATACACCGAAGCCAAATGCTCCTTATTCTCGATGATAAACGATATTTGCTGACGCTTTACAGTGTGGTATATGGAGTTGTATCGTTGTGCTAACTGCTTGCGAACAGAGTCGTCGGCAGAGTAGTAGTTCTGTATCGTTTTATTGAGTTCGAGTTGTCCCTCTACGAACTCCTTATTAAACTTACGCAACAACTCCGACTCCGGCGAACCACTTACCGTATAGTTCAGCAAGACACTGCCCATAGCATTCAACGAAATCTTCTCACCACGCGAAACGAGCAACGGAATACGCTCACTGCTATACAGAACATTGTAGAGCGAAGGTGTCATCTCCACATTCTCGATTTGGAAACGATAGCCACCATCATTGTCGAGAGCAACCGAGTCAATAATACTTTGTCCCGTTGCCGACATGCGTTCAAGATAGACCATCTTGGAATTTAACCCAACAAATCGGCCCGAAATCTCGACCTCGTTGCTACGGCAACCCATAACTGCAACCGCCACAGCAACCACAACCAATATCTTACTCCAAAAATTCTTCATTATTCCAATAAGTTTTGTTTGAGTTCAACTCTCTTTTAGCAATAGCTAAACGCTCGATTACTTCTGTGTATTGTGTCGCTGGCCATTTTTGCGACCACCCTTTTGCGCCTGTCGGGCAGAACGCTGTTGGTGCTTTGCTCCCTTCTGGTGCGAAGAGGCCGTTTTATGCCCCATCTCGACATTTTTAAGCATCTCTTCATCGAGATTTATACCGCCTTCGGACAGTGTGCGTATATCATTTGCTATCATCTCGGCAGTCGGGTGATCTTGGTTATACTCCGAGCTTTTGCCATACATATAACGCATCACATCGCCCAATCCCGCTTCTACAACTTTTGGTTCCTCGTACTTCAAGCGATTTATCACTCGTACGATATTCTTTCCGTAGTGCTTATGAGAAATATCGCTCTGCGGATACTCCAACTTCTCGGGCTTCACCTCCAAATCCTCGCGCGTAGGCAGTGGATACGGGCTATCCACATCAAGACGAAAGTCGGACATAATAAAGAGGTGGTCCCACAACTTGTGGGTAAAATCGGCGGTATCACGCAAGAGTGGATTCAAGTTACCCATAACGGCAATAACCGCCTTAGCCTGGCGAGTACGCTCCTCTCTATCCTCTATTTCGAGCAACGAGTCTATCATCTCCTGAATATGACGACCATACTCAGGTATCATCAATCGACGACGCAAATAGTTGTAATTCTTATACATAAATTGATAACTGAAAGCTGAAAACGAAGAGCCTAAATCTCCGAAAACGCATTCCATCTAAAATTAAAATTCCTATGAGCCAAAGCGACAAAATCGCACTCTAAAAGGTTGAAACAAATATTCTATTTAGCTCCTATATCACCTCTTACCTCTCCACTTGCAACATTATGCAGTATCGAACAAAAGAGGTACCTTTGATGTTGCAAAAATACTATTTTTTTAGATAATAGCAAAATGGCAAAAGTTTTAATTTTAGAACAATCAAAAAGCGTGCGCAATAACTTGCGCGAAAGATTGGAGTTTGAAGGATTTTCGACCGAAGGAGCCGAAACCGTCGCTCTCGCCCGCAAGATGTGCGAAAATATCGGATTCGACATTATCCTCGCCGATAATCCGGAAGGACTATCCGATACTCAACTCCCATTTATAATTCTCTCGCGCAACAACGACATCGACTCTGCCATCGAGGCTGTACGACATGGTGCTGTCGATTTTTTGACCAAGCCGATAGATATGAATCGTCTATTGAAATCCATTCGCAAGGCTATTGCTCCTCCCCAAGAGGCCGAAACAACCAACACGCGACCAAAACAGACACGAATACGCAATAGTGCCGAATGTGGCACAATTGAACCAATCGTAGGTGAATCGGAGGCTATTGTGCATGTTCGAGGACTCATCGATAGGGTTGCTCGTAGTGAAGCCCGCGTACTGATTACAGGCGAGAATGGAACAGGCAAAGAGTTGGTTGCAAGGTGGTTACATTGCAAGAGTAGTCGCGTAAATGCACCCTTTGTAGAGGTTAATTGCGCGGCAATACCTTCGGAACTTATCGAAAGCGAGCTATTCGGACACGAGCGAGGTGCATTTACCTCTGCCATAAAACAGCGAAAGGGCAAATTCGAGCAGGCCGACGGTGGTACGCTCTTCATGGACGAGATTGGCGATATGTCGCTCTCGGCACAAGCCAAAGTGCTTAGAGCTTTGCAGGAGCGCAAGATTTCGCGCGTCGGTAGCGACCGCGATATAGAGGTTGATGTGCGCGTGATTGCCGCCACAAACAAAGATCTTGCTCGGGAGATTCGCGAGGGTAATTTTCGCGAGGACCTATACCATCGCATCGGGGTTATTTTAATCAAGGTACCACCTCTACGCGAACGAAAAGGTGATGTAGAAATACTTGTAAAGCACTTTTTGGAGAGCATCTGCAAAGAGTATCATATACCAACCAAAAGCATCAACAACGAAGCTGTCAAGATGCTATCCGAGATGCATTGGAGCGGGAATATTCGCGAACTTCGCAACATCATAGAACGCCTTGTTGTGTTGAGTGGAGCAACAATAACCGCCAAGGATATAGAGCAGTATTGCTGAAAGGAGAGGGAACTGACATAGTATGAGATTGTTATCAAATAACTGCCAAAGAGTTCAAATTTTTTTCTGATTTTTATTTGTTATTACCGAGAAATTGTCTATTTTTGCTATCGGAAAGTTGGGATAATTCTATATTTTGTATTTATTAACATAAAAAAATGATGTGTATGAAAAAGATTTTTCTCGTTTTGGCAGCTGCGCTTTGCGTAGCAACAGTTTCGGCTCAGAACAAGTTTGAGTCATCGGTTAAGCAGGCAGCTCAGTCTATCGCTTCGCAGCAGTGGTCGGTAGGTCTTCGTGCAACTTATGGTGTTCAGGTTGTATCGGAGTGCTTCTATGCTGATAATAAGTATTTCGAGGGTCGCCTCGGTATATTCAGTGGTGCTGCTGCTGACTTCACTGTTCTCCACAACTGGAACTGCTTTAACTGGGATTGGACTCCATCGGCTGGTCAGTGGTTCCTCGATGCTGGTGTTGGTGCAAACTTGGGTGGTACTGGTCACAATATGTGGGTTGGTGTTGCTGGCGATGTTAAGTTCGGTATCAAGTTCAACAAGGTACCTATCCGCCTTGCAGTTGATTACACTCCAGTTATTGGTTGGAACTTCAACTACCACGGTGTGAAGGATAACTTTCACACTCCAGGTTTCTACAACTTCGCTCTTTCGGCAACTTACTGCTTCTAATAGCATAAGCATATAAATAGTAAAGGCTCGGAAATTTCCGAGCCTTTGTTGTTTTTTATAGAGTTGGAAGAGTCGTTAGAGCAATTGATAAACAAAATTTCTATAAATCGTCATTCCGAAGGAGCGTAGCAACTGTGGGAATCTCCTAACTCCTAACTCCTCGTTCCTCTATTTAAGTTTCTTGGCCACAGCTGCCAACATATCGTCGGTCATCGATGATATATTCCACTCTGGTTTCCAGCCCCACTCTTCACGAGCGCAAGTGTCATCGAGCTGATTTGGCCAACTATCAGCAATAGCTGCCTTCACAGGATCTACATTGTAGTCCATCTCAAACGAAGGCATACGCTTGCGAATCTCGGCAGCGA
>JAEIGA010014595.1_pt1 | contig 11954 bp, 15 predicted proteins | sample 9270691 | NCBI WGS metagenome assembly JAEIGA01 (sample SAMN17057246, study PRJNA624740) | gut metagenome | biome: biome; isolation source: fecal sample | host: Bos grunniens | place: China: Xizang | collected 2019
ACTATTGGCATAACAATAATTGCTTGTCATCAATTGTTTATAAATAATTTCAGCATCTTACCCTCAACTTTTCCAATAATACTCAAGTAGTTACCTTTGCATCATTAGTTGGTTCAGGTTATGTCAGTGATTATAGTAGATGTTCAGGATTTGTATTTCCACCATCCCAGTTTCACCCAGTATAGATGAAAATATTTAATTATCATGATTTCTAAAAAAAGTAGTGTAGAGAGAACATAAGTATGACAACTTTCGCATGCCCTTTCATCTTAACTCCTCTCCAAATTATAATTAATTAATAATTTCATTTTTAAATTATATATAACTGACTATTTAACTATTAAAAGTAATATCTTATTTTTGAATTAACTAATTACATTAACTAACAGACATTATTAAAAAAAATGAGTGTAAGAGGATGTAAGACCTACTATATCCTGAGTTTTCATACAACCTCCCTACAAATATAGCTTAAGTAATAATCCAATTTTCAAGTTAATCTACGGTGTTTAAACGGAAAAATCTTACAAAACCATTCTATATTATATAGTATCTGATAAAGGTTCCACATTATTATTCTCATTGAATTTCATTAATTCGTCATGACATAATTGCCAATCATCCTCACTTCCGCCTTCAATATAATCATAAATAACGTATTTTACCCCATTCACTTAAACAATTTCTAAAGATCCATGCTCTAAAGTAACATTTCCGCCAGATACATAAGTTAAGGCAACATTTAATGTTCCATCACAATGTATGTAGTGTTATATGTATTATTGTCATCAGGAACTACAGTCTAAAGTAGACCTCAATCATTGTTGAAACTCTTTTGCTTTTTCAACCAATCTTTTACCCAGTTCATATGCATTCTGCAAATCCTTAGGAAATTGTTCATCCCTCTGCCTTGCCCTGTTTTCCTCAAGACCTTCAGGTAAATCATATTTGGAATAATCCCTAAACTGATATGTGAAATGAGAATACAATGTTTCATTATAACCATAAAGCCTTTCCAAAAACTCCCTATTCACATCCAAAACAGGTTTGAATTCTTCGGCCGCCTCAGAAGGTGCGCCAGTTGTATAAATCATTGCTGTCGGAACTGTCCTATTTAAAAGACTGCTTTCGACTTCACCTGTCTTTTCATTGACCTTAGGATTATATGACAATATCGGAAACATTAATCGCTCCATGAATGAGCGTAAAACTCCGGTAGTGAAATAGAAATAGATGGGACTGCCCATCACAATAACATCCGCATTTAATGCCTTTTCAAGAATTGGAGTTGCTTCATCTTTTAGAGCACATAATCCATTGGTTTTTGCATTTTTGAGCTTGCATGCAAAACAACTTTTACACCCTTTAAACTCATAATCATAAAGATTTATAAATTCAACATCAGCCCCTGCTTCGGCTGCTCCTTCCATTGCTTTTTTAAGCATATTATAAGTACTCCACTTTTTACGCGGCCCGCCGTTAATAAATAAAGCTTTCATAAAAATTACCCCTAATATTATCTAAACATATATATTAAATTTAATCCTTAAAAATATAATTATTAAAATAGTATTTTTTAAGTTTAGTTTGAAAAATTGAATGATTAAAAAAATTTTTAATTAATTTAAACTAAATATAACTGCTTTCGATGAACAATTGTCCGATTATCCTTAAAAATTTAGTTAAAAGTAGTTATGTAACCCATCAATTAAAATAAAATATTAAATTACATAATACTTATAAAAAAATAGTGTAGAGAGAAAAGTAGCACACTATCACATGAGTGTTCATATAATTACCTCAATTATATTAATTAATATTATTTTACTTTTTTAAATTATATATAAATAGTTATTTTTAATTGATTCACTATAATCAAGGATTTTTTATCTTGAGAGACATATCCATTTTATTTGCCAAAAAGTTCAGATAATTATTTGTAAAAATACGGCAAGAGTGTGTACGTATACAAAACTTATACTTACAAAAGGAAGTGCATCAACAAGATCAAGACCAGTATTTATTCCATCAGTTCTAGGTTGCCTTTCACTTTCACCCCAATAGCTACGTTTAGTGTTATACTGTTCTACACGATTATTCAATAATCTTGTCTTAATATAATCAGTAATTCCCATATCAATCATTTCATATTTTTTTATTATATTATTTATTATATTTTTTATATAAAATAAGTAATAAATTATATGGTGTAAAGGCAATAGATATTTGTCTGCCAGAATATTCATTCAATAAAAATATTTATTATATTCAAAATTCATATACCATATCAAACAACTTAAGTATCTTAAGTAATTGATTGTGCGATAAACAAAGGTGATAGCGACATGGATAAAATGCAGATTATTAAAACCAGAAAAAGCGTAAGAACATTTAACGGGCAAAAAATCACTAAAGATGATAAAGAAAAACTTCTAGACTACATTAAAACAATTGAAAATCCATATGGCATACCAGTAGAATTTCTTATACTGGACAGCGAAAAATATAATCTTTCAAGTCCCGTAATAAAAGGCGAGGACACATATATTGCTGCAAAAGTGGCCAAAGTAGACCACTGCGAAGAAGCATACGGATACTCATTTGAAAAAATGGTATTATACGCATGGAGTCTTGGAATTGGAACAACATGGATTGGAGGAACACTTAACAGACCTCTTTTTGAAAAAGCGGCAGACACACAGGACAGCGAATACATGATGATAGTAACACCCATAGGATATCCTTCAAAAAACCATTCTGAAGTTGACATAAAGCTGCGTAAAATGGTTCACGGCGATGAAAGGCTTGCCCCATCAAAGCTTTTTTATGAAAATGATTTTTCAACACCCTTAAACTATTGTGAAGAATGTCTTGATGCCGTCCGCTGGGCACCATCTGCAGCAAACAGACAACCGTGGCGCATTGTAAAAAACAATGAAAATTACCATTTCTATCTCAAACATCCGAAAGAATATTCCTCCGGAGTGGAATGGGACGTTCAAAAGATCGATTTGGGAATAGCAATATGTCACTTCATGTACATCAAAAATGGAAACCTGATTATTGATGAACCTGAAATCGAAACTGATAACAATATCGAATACATTGCAACAATAAACACAAAAGGAGAGAAAATATGAGTAAAAAAATAATAGCCGTTAACGCAGGACCAAGAAAAGGATGGAATACAGATACACTGATTGATGAAGCAATAAAAGGCGCCGAATCTGGAGGAGCGGAAGTTGAAAAATTCAATCTGTTCCGTTTGGAAAAATACACAGGATGCATTTCCTGCTTTGGATGTAAAAAAGAAAAATATAAAGGACACTGCATTCGCCGTGACGGCCTAACAGAAGTACTGGATGCAATACGTGAAGCCGATGGACTGATAATCGGATCTCCAAATTATCTTGGCGATTTGACAGCATCATTCAGGGCACTTTATGAAAGGCTGGTCTTTCAGAATCTGACATACAATCATGACGTTCCATGCTGCAATGAAAATCCCATACCAACATTGCTTATAATGACCAGCAACGCACCTGATAACGCCTATGAAGGATTACTTCACAATTATCAGAATGTATTAAGCACTTTTGTAGGGCCAACAGAATTTTTTGTCTCAGGCGAAACACAACAACTTAAAGACTACAGTAAAACCGACTGGGAATGGTATTTCAACGCTGAAGAAAGATATGAAAGACACAAAACAGTTTTTCCAAAAGAAAGAAAAGCAGTCTATGAAAAAGGAAAAAAATTAGTCAGATAATGATTAACATGAAAATATTATATTACACATCAACAGGAAACAACCTATACATTGCAAAGCAATTGGGCGGTGAACTAATAAGCATAGCCCAATTGATGAAAAACAATGAATTTGATATCCAAGAGGATATTGTAGGCATAGTATTTCCTGTTTTTTATGCAACATCACCGAAAATGCTTAGGGAATTTGTTGAAAAGGCAGACATCAAAACAGACTATCTGTTTTTAATCACATCCTACGGAAGTGACGGAGATCAGAATGCACTGCGAATCATGAAAGAAACATTGAACAAGAGAGGAATTGAAGTCAACTACACAAACTCCGTTTTAATGGTTGATAATTTCCTTCCGACATTCGATATGACTAATGAAAAAGAACTGAAAAAGGATTTAAACATCACTGATGACATCAAAGCCATCAGACAGGATATCCTAAAAAAGAGAGAATATCATCTCGATAAAAAACATTTCACAGATATTGAAAATATTGAAGTCCTACTGGAAACGACAATGACAGAAAAATTCCACATTCAGGTTGGTGAAGACTGCAGCGGCTGTAAAATATGCACCAATGTATGTCCAAGAGGAAACATTGAACTAATAGACGAAACACCTATTTTTGGGGATACATGTGATTTCTGCTTAGGCTGCGTGCACCACTGCAAGACAAATAACCTGACCATAAATGACGAGAAAAATCCTAATGAAAGATACAGAAATCCGAATATCAAACTTTCAGAAATAATAAAAAGCAATAAAATAATTTAATTATAACATTTAAAAAAAAAAAAGATTATGGAAAAGTATTTATTCGGGATAAATACTTTCCGGAGGGTTTTCCAAATCAATAACATATCTGTTTTCGAGATTTTCAGGACCTAATGGAGTATGTGTTGACAGATAAACTGTTGGATTGTTTCTGATGAATTCAAGTACACGGTTTTGTGTTTCTCTTGCTTTTGAAATATCTTCAAAAACAATAGATAACTTATCCGCATATAATGCCTCATCAGTATATGTGATGTCTCCATGAATCATATAGTATATATCATTCTTTTCAACTATCACGATACAGTTCCCGTTTGTATGTCCTGGAGCTTCGATGAAATATATGTTATCCATAATTTTTTCTGATTTTGGGAAATTTTTATAAGGATTATCCTTGAATTCGATTGGAATGATATTTTCTCCTTCCAATCCTAATGAATCGGCATCAATTTTTGATATGTATACTTTTGCATTAGGGAATTTTCTAAGTTCGCCGGTATGGTCTCCATGCTTGTGGGTGACAATGATTTTTGTTACATCATCAACTTCATAACCTAATTTCTTAAATGCAGTTAAATAATCGGATATTCTCTCACCATTATATGCTGCCATGTTCTCATTAGGTTCTTGATCTTGTATTTCTTCAGGAAAACCAGTGTCAACAAGAATAACTTCATCACCAGTATCAATCAGGTAATTTTGAATGCTTGCACGATATTTAATACTTGAATCGAATGCATCCATTCCTTCTTCTCCACCAAATGCAGCACCCTGTGTGATAAATCCGTTTTCATAAGTTTTAACTGCTTTAATCTCCATTAATATCACCTTAAAAAAGGTTATTCTTCTGCAGGACCATTAATTAACAGTTGAGTCAAGTAGTTTTCTTTTCCAATCATTTTACAAAGGTCTAATTGTTGTTCGCTCCAGTACATGTCCTCTTCTTCATCTTTGAGATATACTTTCATCAAATCATAGGTTGTTGCATCAAAGATTCCGGAATCCATCATTTCGTTTAAAAATGCAATTCCTTCAACAGATACATTGTAGTCATATTCAATGAACTCTATGATGTCAGTGTAGATAGGTTTGGCTTCCTGTGCTTCCTGTTTGATTTCACCGCCTAAATCAAGAATGCGGTCCATGAACTGTTCTACGAAATCCATTTCTTCAGTTGCATGTGCTATGTATTTGTCTCCTAATGCCTGGAAACCTAGGCCTGCAAATATTTTAGCTTGAATTCTGTGTCCAAATGAATTTGCAGATAAACCTGTTACAATAGCTTGCAATGCTTCAATAGTTTTTTCTTTATCAGACATAATTTTTCACCTTAAAAAAGTTTTATAACTTAATAATCTTAAGTCATTATAAACTATATCTAACTACATATATAAAGGTTCATATTCAATAGCATGCTCACAGTAAGCATAAATCATCTTTTTAAAGATTTTTCGCTCTTCATCACTAAACTGCTCAAAAAACTTTGATTCCCAGACATAAACTTCTTTTAAAAGTGAAAAAATAACTATTTTACCCTTATCAGTTAAATTAAGGATTTTTTTACTTTTATTATCTGAAATAACCTCACGTTGGATGTAACCATTTTTCTCCAGTCTTTTAACTATTTGAGCAACATTCGACTCGGAGACAAATAACAAATCAGCCAACTCCTTTTGAGAAATATTCTGAAAATAAAAGATATTGGACAGATAGGTGAAATCTCTCGGAGTCACATCCTTAAAATTCATCTTCAAATGTTTGTCATAAACCAAATTAATGTAATTGATAAAATAATAAATCGGCGTGAGTTCAATATTATCTTCTCCAAAATTTAAACTGACCATAATTCAGCTACCTCCATTATAATTATTTATGAGTTAAAAACTTATAAAAATATCTCAAAAAAAGTTAAATTGAATAGATAGTGAAAAAACAGGATTAAATAAAAAAAGAGGCATTATTTTTCTGCAAGAGTCCAATAACATCTTTTAGGTGAAACAATTCTTTCATCCTTTTTCAATTCTTTCATTATCTTGTCAACTTCCTTTTTCTCAACACCAGAAATTTCACTGACCTTGGTTGCATTTAAAGGATCTTCAGAGTTTCTGAATGCTTCAATTACTTTTTCTTTATTATCCATAATATCACCAAAACAATAACTTAAGTATATTAAGTCTATAATAATCAATTAGTAGACAATACTATTTAAATTTAATTCACACTAATTTTCAATGAACATCTTTTATATGAATTTTACATTTATTTTCGATTGGTAACTATACAAAACCAGTTCATCGTTTTCCTACGAACAATAGTAACAATTATTTGCCCGAAAGTTCAGATAATTATTTGTAAAAATACGGCAAGAGTGTGTACGTATACAAAACTTATACTTACAAAAAGTTAATACATTGTTTTATTAATTCTATTTTTCAAAATTTCATAGTAATAATCAGGTTTGCATCTTCCTCATGATTAGATTATTTGTAATTTTATTTATATAAAATAAGTAATGGAATTTATGGGAATAAAAAAATATTTAATTATTATTAGTTCTAAAAAAGTATTGTAGAGAGAGCAAAAGTTATACAACTATCACATGAGTTTTCATATTTTAACCTCTCCAAATAATACTTAATTAATATTTTAAGTTTCAAGTTATATATAATTAATAGCTATTTTTTCTTTTCCTTTAACAGTTGATTTTGACATTAACATCAGCCATTTGAGATTTGAAAATTGCTTTGAAAAACCCTGCTATATGAGTTGAATCAAGTTTGATTTTCAATATCTCTGGCGTTAATGTCAGCAGCTCACCAAATGAAAGTTTTGAGAATTAACTTTGTTTAAACGAAATGTTCGTATTTTTATAGGGGTTCTTCATATAAATTAAAGAGTTTTAAGAGGCAAAATCGATAAGTATCGGAATTATTTTATATGTTCTGTCTGAAAATTTCTAAATCCTTGAAACATATGAAACATGCCTAGTAGGTAATGCCCGTAGTGCCATCCAGTTAATGCTATACATTGATAAGTCAAAATAATTAAATTATAATATATGAAAAATATAGAAAATGCTATTCAATTATTTGAAAACGGATATGTGTGTTCACAAGCGGTATTTGCAACATTTTCACAGAATTTAGGTCTTTCAGAAGAACAAGCCTTGAAAATCGGCGCATGCTTTGGCAGAGGTATGCGTAAAGGTGAAGTTTGCGGTGCTTGCACAGGTGCACTAATGGCATTAGGCCTTAAATATGGTGATAGTAAAACCAAAAGCAATGAAGTGTGTGAAAAATTTTTAGATGAATTTGAAAAGGAAAACAGATCATATATCTGTAGAGAGTTACTTAATTGTGACATTAGAACCGAAGAAGGTGTTAAATACGCATTGGATAATAATATATTCAAGGAGTTTTGTCCAAAAATGATTGAATCTGCAACTAAAATAACTGAAAATTACCTATAGATTTATGGTGTAGGTTAACTTTCAAAAATTTAATAATTACAGAAAAATAAATTCCCTATCCTAGTTTTAGTTCTGGAATTTGATAATCATGCGAACTATATCATACGTTTTATACGAATTGTTCGCATATTTGAGATTTGTTGTTGGTGATGGTTCAATAGTTATGTCTAATCTTAATCGATTAAATTCTTATAGTGTTCCTCATCTACTTCTTCTAACCATTCATTGCTTGTATCTTCACCGGGAACTTCAACAGCAATGTGTGAAAACCATGAATCTGCTTTTGCACCATGCCAATGCTTTACATTTGCAGGAATGGTAATTACAGTGCCAGGAACAAGACTTTTAGCTTCTTTGCCTTCTTCTTGATACCATCCTTCACCTGCTATACAAATCAAAATTTGTCCGCCTCCATTGCTTGCCTTGTGAATGTGCCAATTATTTCTGCATCCTGGTTCGAAAGTGACATTGGCAACAAATACTGGAGATTCTCCAAATTCATTTAAGGGATTTAGGTATGAGTTTCCGATAAAATATTGTGCAAAGGCATCGTTTGGACTGCCCATGCCAAAAATATTTGCCTTTTCAAAATCTTCTTTGTTTAAATATTTCATAATCTATGCCTCCTGTTTTTCTATTGTAATTCCAGGGAGTATCTTCCACTGGCTATTGATGCTATTACTCCACCGTCAACCAGGAGATCAATTCCTGTGATGAATGATGAGTCATCGCTCAATAGGAATTCTGCAGCTCTTGCAATCTCTTCTGATGTTCCTACTCTTTTTGCTGGGGATGAATTAATCATTTCCTGATAGGCATCACCTGCTGATTCAAATTCGTCATAGGCTAGTGGAGTTACTATGATTCCCGGTGAAATTGAGTTTATTCTCGCACCCCTGTCTGCCCAGGATGTTGCTGCGGCGGTTCTGACCTTTAGATGGTTTGCCCTTTTTGCAACTACATATGCCACACCTGAATTGACCATTGCATCATTTTTAATGAAATCCAAATCCTTTAACTCATCAGTTGATGCCAATGCAATTTGCTGTTCGACTTCAGGAGGCAAATTCATCATGTATCCAGTTTGGCTTGAGATGATGAGTCCTGCACCTCCTTTGGCCATATATTTTCCGAATATGTCAATTGCAAGGGATGTTGCAACAAGATCCAGGTTAATGATATGTTCCGGGCTTGCCTGGTTCGGTGATGCGCCTGCAGTGTGTATGTAATATTTAACATCTCCAAGTTCGCTGGCCCTTTTGGCAAACGCCTCAACGGATTCTGCATCCATTGCATCGACAACCTGTGTTTCCACGGCATATCCATTATATTTAAGCTCTTCTTCTCTTGCTTTAAGGTTATCTTCATTGATATCTCCTAAAAGTATTATCCTATTTGTACTTATTCTTTTTATTATTGCGGTTCCCATGCTTCCTGCACCAAGCAATGCGACTACTTCCCTATTTTCGTTTAAGTTAAATTCCATGTTTTTGCCTCCCTTCTATTCATTTGCATGCACATCAAATGCATTCATTAACATTTCACCTACGCCTGGAGCATCAGGGTCATGTGAACCTTTTCCAGTGTCCAATGCACGTAGCTTATCCATTTCGATGTCAGTTAGCTTGAAATCAAATATTTCCATGTTTGATTTGATTCTTTCGGGGGTCAATGATTTTGGAAACACGATTATTCCTTCCTGATTTTCAAATCTTAAGATTATCTGGCCTGCATTCTTGCCGTATTTTTCGGCAAGTTCCAAGATTATAGGATTATTTAATAAATCTGCATTTCCTCTGCCTAATGGTCCCCAAGCTTGGATTTTAACATCCAATGGATTTAAAATTTCTTTTAATTCCTTTTGCTGGATATATGGATTGAATTCAACCTGGTTGACTGAAGGTATTGAATCAAAATCAGGAACCCATTTGTTCCATAATTTCGGTGTCATGTTGCTCACGCCGACTGAGAGAACTTTTCCTTCTTCCTTGGCCTCTTCCAATGCCCTCCATGCTTCATCAACTTTGCCGTATGGCTGATGAAGTAGATATAAGTCCATATAATCTGTGCCTAATTTTTCCAGTGACAGGTCAATGGCTTTTTTGGCGTCCTCATATTCATAATCCTGTAGCCATAATTTGGAGGTAATCCAAATGTCTTCTCTTTCTACTTCACTGTCTTTTACGGCTTGACCCACTTCCTGTTCGTTGAAGTATGCTGTTGCTGTGTCGATGTGTCTTATTCCCAAATCGATTGCAGTTTTCACGGTTTCATATGTTGTTCCGTCTGCAGGAATCATGAATGTTCCAAATCCTATTGCTGGAATTTCCAATCCATCGTTTAATTTCATATATTCCATGTTGTCACCATATTTTAAATCATTGTTATTTTAAATAATATCTCTTTTAAAGTTTTGATTTCATCTTCACTAATGCCGGCTGTAACTTTATCTTCCCAGTTTTGTATGACTTCTATTAGTTCATCTGTCTTTTTGATTCCGTCATCTGTCAATTTGACTAGTTTTTTTCTCCTGTTTTCAGGATCCTCCTTTCGTGCAATATATCCATTGTCCTCAAATTTTCTTAAAAGCTTTGCAATGTATGCTCCGCTCACTTTAAACAATTCCACCAAATCATGTTGGGTTGCAACACCCTGGAATCTTATTCTTAAAAGAACAGAAAATTCCTTTAGTGTCAAATCATTGTAATTAAGGTTGGATTCATAATATGATCCATAACTTGAGATTAATTCCTCAACATAATGGTAAATGAATATGTTTTCTGGATTTTCATCGAATGTCATAATATCTAAACATAATTTTATGTATGCTAGTATAAATAGTTAATCATAGTTAATAGTTAACTTTATATAACAATCAATATAAATTAACTATTAAATTCAACAAAAAGAGTTGAAATCATGAAAGTATTATTAGTAAATGGAAGTCCAAATAAAGAAGGATGCACCTATGTAGCATTAAAGCAAATACAAAAAACCCTCAATGAAGAAAACATAAATTCTGAAATCTATCGTATGGGACATAAAGATATTAGGGGATGCATTGACTGTAGAAAATGCAGCAAACTTGGAAAATGCGTTTTTAATGATGAAGTCAATGCTTTTGTTGAAAAAGCAGAGGAATTTGACGGATTCATCTTTGGTGGACCGGTCTATTACGGTACAGTCAATCCGACATTGACAAACTTCATGACAAGAGTGTTTTTCTCTTCATTTTTTGGCGGAAAACGGATATTTCGCCTAAAACCTGCAGCTGCAGTTGCAAGTGCCAGGAGAGCGGGAACTATGACCGCAATCGATACAATCAACAGATTTTTCACATGGGCTGAAATGCCAATAATCAGCTCAACATACTGGAATGTAATCTATGGTACCAAAGCGGAAGAGGCACTGGAGGATCTGGAAGGATTAAGGACAATGACAACTCTTGCAAGAAATATGGCGTGGTTTTTAAAAATAAAAGAATTAAGTCTAAAAGAGGGAATTCCATTGCCACAACAAAGTAAATAAATTAAGGAGATGATAGAATGGAGAGAGTAGATTTGGATAAAATTTCACAGGAAGAATTGGAACAGTCAATCAAGCAATCAAAAGTCCTGTTTAAATTCAACCACACAGAGCCTATGACTGAAGAGTATGCAGCATTGCTTAATGAATTGCTCGATGGCAACATCGGAGAAAACAGCACTATCACTGCACCATTTGCCGGTGCAGCATTTCACAAAATGAAAATTGGAAATAATGTGTTTATCAACAGCAACTGCCTTGCAATGGCCAGAGGCGGAATCACAATAGAAGATGATGTAATGCTTGCAGGAAACGTTCAATTATTGTCCAATAATCATGATGAATATGAAAGACAGGTACTTTTATGCGAGAAAATCGTTATTAAAAAAGGGGCATGGATTGGAGCAGGTGTGAGTATTTTGCC
>JAEIGA010014596.1_pt1 | contig 11954 bp, 11 predicted proteins | sample 9270691 | NCBI WGS metagenome assembly JAEIGA01 (sample SAMN17057246, study PRJNA624740) | gut metagenome | biome: biome; isolation source: fecal sample | host: Bos grunniens | place: China: Xizang | collected 2019
ATTCTATGAATGAGATGAACTTCAAAAGAGAAGATGAAATAGAAATTGATATCGCTCGTGTTTTCCGTGCGATAGCGGCTCGGGTCTGGCTGGCAGTTCTGGTTGCGTTTATTTGCGGTGCTGTGATGCTTGCGATTACTTATTTCCTGATCACGCCCCAGTACAAAGCATCCGCTATGTTCTATGTCAACAACAGCTCTCTTTCTTTTGGTGACACCTCACTGAGTATTTCTTCCGGTGACCTTTCTGCGTCCAGAAGTCTTGTTGATTCCTATATCGTCATCCTGAACACCCGTGAAACACTGCTGGATGTAATTGATTATTCCGGTGTGAACCTCTCCACCAGAGAGCTGAAAGAAATGATCACCGCTGAGGCTGTGAATGAAACGGAGTTTTTCCGTGTTTCTGTTCTCAGCCCGGATCCCGGTGAGGCAGAACGGATCGCAAATGCTATTGCGCAGATACTTCCCAAGCGGATCGGTCTTATTATTGATGGTACCAGCGCCAGAGTAGCTGAAGCTGCTGTGAAGCCCAGCGAACCCAGCTCTCCCAGCTATGCCAAGAATATTTTGCTTGGTGTCCTGGCAGGTTTTTTGCTCACGGTAGCCTTCGTTGCTCTGCTTGAGATCCTTGACATCACCATCCGTACCGAGGAAGATATAAATCAGGTTTGCGCTTACCCCATTCTGGCAAAGGTTCCTGATATGGCGGCACCCAGCAAGGGAGATTCGTCCTATTATGGATATGGCTCCAGCCGGTCCGGCAAAAAAAAGAAAAAGGGCAATTTTGCGGCGACTTCCAAGACGAGTATTATTGGCCCCAATATCAACTTTGCTGCTTCTGAGGCATACAAGCTTTTGCGTACCAAATTGCAGTTCTCCTTTGCTGAGGAAAATAATTGTCGTATCATTGGTTTGTCCAGTGCCCTTAGTGGCGAAGGTAAGTCTTTGACTGCGGTCAATTTGTCCTTTGCGTTGTCCCAGCTTAACAAAAAGGTCATCCTTATCGACTGTGATATGCGTAGACCCACTCTTGCGGAAAAGCTGGAGATTTGCAAGATGCCTGGTTTGTCTAATTATCTGACCGTCCAGAGCAGCCTTGAGGAGCTGATTCAGAATTGCGGAATTAAGGGAAATGAGGATGCTTTCCATGTGATCACTGCCGGACAAAATCCTCCCAACCCTATCGAGCTGCTTAGCTCCGATCGTATGAAGAAGGCTCTTGAGTTCCTTCGCAAGACCTATGATTATGTGATCCTTGATCTGCCTCCTGTATGTGAGGTCAGTGATGCTATGGCTGTTGCCAAGGAAACTGACGGTATGTTGATGGTGGTTCGTCAGAACTATTGCGATCGTCTTGCGTTGGCAGAGTTTGTCCGCCAGTTTGATTTCATCGATGCCAGAACTTTGGGTGTGGTGTTCAACTGTGCTGATGAACACGGAATCGGTTACGGTAAGGGTTATTACAAGCGTTACTATAAGTCCTATTACAGACAATATGGCAAGGCTTATGAAAACACCGGCCGTTCTGTATCTGATAAGAAATGAAACAAAGGTGCTGTCTTTTGAAACTACAAAAGACAGCACCTTTTCGTTACAAATCGTCAAAGTTGATCAAAACCACCGGCTGCGTACCGGTGGTTTGCTTGGATATCCTTATTCCTCATTTGCGCATAGGGCAGAGGGTGCTGCGGTCAAATGGGTATTGAGCCGGTATATTTGTGAGAACAAAATGGAATTACCGTCTGTCATCAATAACTGACCATTGTGTGCGTCAATTTTTTTGAGATTTCCGGTAATGGTTCGGTAGTGACCGCCTGCTTTCCTCCGGTCATCCTCAAAATACAGAACTGTAATAACCGGCTGGCTTTCGATGGTGTTCTGCAAAACAGTGAGCTGCTCGTTCAGGGCGGCTTTCATTGATTCATCCAGTTCGGCGGCTGCATCCGTCAGACGGGCGGTTTCCCGGATGGCGGCATCATATCCTGTTAAGGCTGCGAAAGGAGCGAATTGAGCCGCCCGGTCGATCATGGGCATGGGAGCGTGACGGCTGGATACCGGACGGGAAAGATGAATAATATCATCATATGGAGTGTTCATGCCTTGTGTCCTCCGATTTGGGCATTGCGGTCCATGGTAGTGGCGCCGTCCAGATAGTTCATACCCTTCAAAATGGCGTTTTTACCATATTTCTTTTGGATTGATAGCACAGCCTTCTGGCGGCGTTTTTCCCGCTCAAGGTCATCTTCTTCCTGGCTGCGATCCGCAAACAGATCAAGCTGTGTCACCTGATCATCTCCGACAGAATTTTCCGGCAGTACATGGGTGGCAGTGAGATTGATTCGACGTACCAGCAGATTTGGGTCTGCAATGCGATCGAACAGCTCCATTACAGCTTGGGTAATAAGTCGGGTGGAGGAGGTTTTGCGATGGAGATTGGCAGTGCCGTGAGCGTGTTTCGGGATCCTTCTGCCGTAGGGGTCCGTGGTAACAGGGCCGTGATAACACTGGGCGATGTCTGGGTTTTCCAGATTTTCGCGGTCATATCCGATGGTAAGCACCATTTGGTCTGTGACCAGACCCTTATCTACCAAGTCCAGCACCAATAGATCGGTCATTTCCCGGGTAATGAGCCGTGCTTTGTGGAACGGATATGGTTCGTGGAGCACCTGACCGGAGCCAAGACTGTTTGTGCTGGGACGATATGACTTGATATCCTTGATGGTACACGGTTCCAAACCCCAGGCATGATCGATGAGAAGCTCGGCGCTGACGCCAAACAGACGGTAAAGAAGTTCCTCGTTGTGAAAGTCCGTGGCTTTTCCCAGGGAGCATCGTGCGATATCTCCCATGGTAAACAGTCCGTTGCGCTCCAGTTTTTTTGCGTATCCCTTGCCAACCCGCCAGAAATCTGTTAAAGGGCGGTGGTTCCAGAGCTGAGTGCGGTAGCTCATTTCATCAAGCTCCGCGATCCGCACACCGTGAGCATCTGCCGGAATATGTTTGGCGACAATATCCATGGCTACCTTGCAAAGATACAGGTTGGTACCAATGCCGGCAGTGGCAGTAATTCCTGTGGTTTCCAGCACTTCCATGATCAGCTTCTGGGCAAATTCCCGGGATGTAAGACCATAGGTTCTCAAATATGGGGTTGCGTCGATGAAAACCTCGTCGATGGAATAGACATGGATATCCTCGGGGGCGATATATTTCAGGTAAATGTCATAAATCCTGGTACTGCACTCCATGTAGTGCGCCATTCTTGGGGGTGCGATGATAAAATCGATCTCCAAAGATGGATCGGACTTTAAGGCGTTGTCATCAAAGGATTTTCCTGTAAAGCTGCGATTAGGTGCCGATTGACGGCGCAGCGCGTTGGCTTGACGTATCTGCTCGATGGCTTCAAAAAGCCGTGCCCGGCCGGAAATGCCGTGGGCCTTCATGGAAGGGGAAACGGCAAGACATACCGTTTTTTCTGTGCGGCTGCTGTCTGCTACCACAAGATTGGTAGTCAGCGGATCCAATCCCCGTTCTATGCACTCCTGAGAGGCATAAAAGGATTTGAGATCAATGGCGATATATTGTTTATTCCTATCCATAAATGCCTCCTTTTTTGAATCTATTGTACCATCGAATCTAAAGAAAGTCAATCAAAACACAAACACTTGTTTGGTAAAATGTGTTGCAAAAATTACCTCTTTACAAATTGCATTTTAGCATATATGATACAAGGGAATTAAAATATGGAGGGAAAATATCATGAAGAAATTGATTTCTTTGATCACAGCAATGCTCCTGTTTGCCATGCTGGCAGGCTGTGCGGGAACACCTGTGATCTACTACACCAACTGTACTTGCCCCACTGGAGGACACAGTACACCCAGCCAGCCTGTGTTAAACGTGGAAGGCGCACTGAAAACCGGTCTGTACATTACCTCCGGGATCGACGACAGCAAGAGTGCTTCCGGAGTTGATTCCACAACGGAGTATAATGGCATTGCCAGCTTTGATGTGACTATGGTTGCAGTTCTGGTAGATGACCAGGGGGTCATTGTGGATTGTATCATTGATGGCATTTCCGCGACCTACAATTTTTCCGGCGAGGGTGTCATTACATCCGACCTGACCGCTCCTGTGCTGACCAAGAATGAGCTTGGTCCCGATTACAATATGGTTGCATGGGGCGGAGCAAAGGCTGAGTGGAATGAGCAGGCTGCTGCTCTTGCCAGCTTCGCTGTGGGTAAGACTGTGGAGGAACTGCGCAATGGTGCCATTGACGAAACCGGTAAGGCGCCTGCAGGCTCCGACCTGGCTTCTTCTGCCAGCATTTATTTGGCAGGATACGTGGATGCCATTGAGGCCGCTGTTGCCCGGGCAAAGTCTTTGGGTGCCCAGGCAGGGGATAAGCTGAAAATGGCTGCCATCACATCTGTCGGCAGCAGCAAGAATGCCGACGGAGAAAATGCCGGCTTGGTCCAGCTTGATGTGGATGTAACCGCACTGACTGTCAAGGATGGTGTAATTTCGTCCTGTTATATTGATTCTCTCCAGGGTAAGGTCAGTTTTGATGCCAACGGCAGCATTACCTCTGATATCTCTGCCCCTGTTCAGAGTAAGAACGATCTGGGTGATGCCTACAACATGATGGCGTGGGGCGGTGCAAAGGCAGAATGGTACCAACAGGCAGCTTCCTTTGCCGCCTATGCCACCGGAAAGACTGCGGATCAGGTTATGGGCATTGCTGTTACCGAGGGCAAGCCTGCAGATGCGGATCTTGCTTCCAGTGTAACCATTTCTATCGGTATTTTCCAGAATCTGATCGAGAAGGCTTGCAAGTAAATGAAGCGGCTGATTGCGATTGTCTTACTTCTCAGTCTGCTTTGCGGCTGTTCCAGTGGTTTTGCCTTGGAAAAAAAGCAATATACCGCTACCTTTCTGGACGTGTTTGATACAGTAACCACCATTACAGGCAAGGATATCAGCAAAGCAGCTTTTGAAGAAAAAGCGAGGGCTGTCCATGATACATTGCTGGAATATCACAGATTGTTTGATATCTACAATGACTATGATGGACTTCATAACCTCAAGACAGTCAATGACGCCGCTGGTGGCGAACCCGTGGCGGTAGACGGCAGGATCATTCAACTGCTGATGGATTGCAAGCGGTATTATGATTTGACCGGCGGCAGAGTAAATGTTGCCATGGGCAGTGTCCTTAAACTTTGGCATGATGCCAGAACCCATGGTATCAACGATCCGCTAAACGCAAAGCTGCCTGACAGGCAAGCTCTTGAGGATGCTGCGGCACATGGGGACATGGATGCGGTGGTCATAGACGAGGCTGCTTCCACAGTGTGTATCACAGATCCGCTTCTGCGGCTGGATGTTGGTGCGGTGGCAAAGGGATGGGCGGCTCAGCAGGCAGCCCAGACCGCTCCGGAAGGACTGTTGATCAGTGTTGGTGGCAATGTCTGCTCCACAGGGGCTAAGGATGAACTTGGTTCACCCTGGATCATCGGAATTCAGGATCCTGATGGAGGTGACAGCTATCTGCATACGATCTACCTTCAGGAAGGCAGTGTAGTCACCAGCGGAGATTACCAGCGGACTTATCGGGTAGGGCAGGAATATTACCATCATATCATTGACCCGGATACTTTATTTCCTGCCCGGTACTGGAGATCTGTCACCATCATCTGCAAAGATTCTGCGTTGGCGGATGCCCTTTCTACGGCATTATTTTTGATGCCTTTGGAAGAAGGAAAGGCCCTTGCGGAGAAGCTCCAGGTGGATGTGCTTTGGGTTGATGAGAATGCAAACACCTTCTGCACCCCTGGATTTGAATCAATCAAACGAACATAAATGAGGTATACCAATGAAACATCTGTTTTTTGGCGGTATTCACCCCAAATACAATAAAGAAATGTCCACGGTGATCACCACCTTTCACATGGTCACACCCAAGCAGGTGGTCATTCCAATGGTGCAGCACATCGGCGCACCCTGTACCCCTCTGGTGCAGGTAGGTGACCGGGTTTTGCGGGGACAGAAGATCGGTGACGGCGAGGGACTATGTGTGCCTGTTCACGCATCGGTATCGGGCACAGTTGTGGCCGTTGAACCACGCCCCCACATCCGTGGCGGTCAAGTGGTGTCGGTGGTCATCGAAAACGATTTTCAGGATGAAACTATTCCTGCTGTGACTAACGAAGCTCCTCTGGATGAACTGGACGAGGATACGATCCTCCACAGCATCCGTGAAGCCGGTATTGTGGGCATGGGCGGTGCTGCTTTCCCTGGTAATGTCAAGGCGCTGTCTGCTATGGGTAACGTGGATACCCTGATCGCCAATGCCTGTGAGTGTGAACCTTATATTACGGCAGACGATTCTCTGCTTCGCACGAATCCGGAGCAGGTGTTGTCCGGCATGATGATTCTGCGGCAGGTGTTAAAGCCCAACCGTATCGTTCTGGCGGTAGAGGATAATAAAGCTGAAGCCATCGAAAAGTTAGCAGCCTTTGCTGGTGATTTTCCGGATATTGAAGTGGCAGTGCTGCCGACCCGGTATCCCCAGGGTGCGGAGAAGCAGCTTATTCAGGCGCTGACAGGGCGGGAAGTGCCTCCCGGAAAGCTGCCTGTTGCGGTGAACTGCGCTGTATTCAATGTATCTACCTTTGCTGCCATTTACCGGGCAGTCCGGCTGGGACAGCCTTTGACTCAGCGAATCGTGACTGTATCAGGTGAAGCCATCGCTCAGCCTCAGAATTTCATTGTCCGTATCGGTACATCCTTCCATGATCTGATCGAGGTAGCGGGTGGCTTGCATGATAAAACAGAGCGGGTCATCAGTGGCGGCCCAATGATGGGCGTTGCCCAGAGCGATTTGAGTGTTCCAGTTATCAAGGCAACCAACTCCGTTTTGTGCCTGCTGAAGGATAGAAATGGCGCAGCGGAAAATCCCGTATGCCTGCGGTGCGGTAAATGCGTCAGTGTTTGTCCTATGCGGCTGCAGCCGTTGTATATGTACCGTTTTACCAATGCGGAAAGGGTAGAGGACCTTCAGCGGCTGAATATTCTCGATTGCATTGAATGCGGAAGCTGTGCGTTTACCTGTCCTGGAAAGCTGCCGCTGGTGGAGCGGTTCCGCGTGGGTAAAAAGCTGGTAAGGGAGGCGAGTGCGAAATGAATCTGACTGTTGCTTCTTCGCCTCATATTAGGGGCAATTTCCGCACCAATCGTATTATGTTGGATGTGGTCATGGCACTGATCCCAGGGCTGATCGTGGGTGTATGGATGCTGGGTATCCGTGCATTGGTGGTCACACTGGTCAGTGTTGCTTCTGCTGTGTGTGCTGAATGGCTGTATGGCCTGATGACAAGGACCCGCAATACTGTGGTTGATTGCTCCGCACTGGTCACCGGATTGCTGTTAGCTATGACACTTCCTGCTTCTGTACCTTACTGGCAGGTCGTGATGGGCAGCTTTTTTGCCATCATTTTTGTCAAATGCCTTTGTGGTGGTCTGGGGCAGAATATCTTTAATCCTGCTCTTGCGGCGCGCGCTACGCTGATGTTGGTATTTCCTCTGGGGATTACCCGCTATCAGGGACTTGATGGCGTTACGGCTGCCACTCCCTTACATCATATGGTGATGCCTGCGTTGCCGGAGGAATCCGTAATGGATATGTTCCTGGGTGTGTGTCCAGGTTCTATTGGAGAGCTTTCTGCCCTGGCATTGTTGTTGGGCGGCGGATACCTGGTGTACCGCAAGGTGATCTCTGTGCGTATTCCTGTGGCTTATCTCGGCACTGTGGCGGTGCTGACGCTGGTGTTCAGCAAGACAGGGGATCCTGTGAGCTGGATGCTTTACAGCCTGCTGTCCGGCGGCGTGATGCTTGGTGCCATCTTTATGGCTACAGACTATGCTACTTCCCCCGCAACTCCAGTGGGACAGGTGATCTATGGCATTGGCTGCGGTGTATTGACGGTCGTTTTCCGTTATTTCGGCATTTTCCCTGAGGGAGTTACTTATGCCATTTTGCTGATGAACGCACTGGTGTGGTTCATTGACCGTCATACTGCAATGCGCCGCTTCGGTACCCGTAAAGGAGGGGCAGCTGCATGAAAAAAACACTGATTATCTTTCTTTTGACAGCATTGCTTTTGGGGGCAGTGTCCTACGGCTTGATTACCGTTGAAATGGAGAATGCCCGTGCACATCATCTGGAACTGATGCAAACACTGCTTCCTGGCAGTGAGCAGTTCGTCCGGGAGGCTTATTCCGGTGAAGATGCTAACATCCGTTCTGTCCACAAGGCGGAAAACGGATTTGTGATCGAAACTGTGACCCGTGGATATGTGGACGATATTACCATGCTTATTGCGGTGAGCAACGAAGGAAAAGTGGTGGGACTTGTGGTGTGCGAAGCGCATGAAACCTTTGGCCTTGGCAGTAAGTCCTTAAATGACCATGTGTTTTTGTCCCAGTTTCTAAACAGCGGCGGAATCTTTGAGATCGGTGCCGTCGATGCGTTTTCCGGCGCCACTGGTGCGGTGGTCGAAACCGGAGATACGGTGAGTGTGGATGGTATTTCCGGCGCTACGGTAACATCCAAGGCTATTGTGCGCTGTGTAAATTCCGCAGTCAGCTATGTGACCGGGGCCGATGCCGGTTCCGGTGCCACTTCCTGGGGAGGTTGAGTGATGAAAGATCAGAAATATTTCCTCAATACGGCATTGACTGCGATTTATTGTGGCATTCTGTTGGTTTGTGTGCTGCTGCGTGCTTTTGCTCCTGTGATCATTCTGCCTAAGTTGGATGTTCCTGCTGTTGTGCTGGTATCTTTGCTCTCCTTGCTGGTGGAGCATTACCTGGCAGGGAATTCCTCACGCAATTATTTGGTCGTTGCCGTATTTGGTATGCTATGCTTTGGTGTGCTGACCTTTGTTGCCCGTTTTGCAACTCCGCTTGGTATTCTGGGATATGGAATCCCCGGTGGTTTGATCTTTACGCTGGTAACCTGGCTGTTTGATTCCATGATGGATCGTCTTTCCTCCGGTCCCGCAGCCCGTTTCGCTCCGATCCTCAGCGCCCTGGGCTTGTATCTCGCTTCCCAATGCTTTGCGGGAATTATTTAATGTGACGGATTAGGATCGTATTTTTCACTAAATTCGGCATGCTGCAATCATTGACTACCCATATCTGTGGACAACAGATATGGGTATGTTTTTTATTGAAAGACAGATATGGGATAATGCACAAAACATATCCCTTGTTGTGTGTCTATATTATACACACAAACATCCACCGCTGGGGGTTGACTTTCGATACAAATTTATCTATAATTTATGATTGAAAGAGGGTGTCGGATCAGGGCACTTTCAATATTATTTTCTTCCCGCTGAAGGAAAGGAGTAAGCATATGAGCAAGAAAATTACTATTATTGGTGCCGGTAATGTAGGTGCCACCATTGCGTATACCCTGTCTTTGGGTAACATCGCATCTGAGATCCTTCTCATCGATATCAACAAGGAGAAGGCAGCCGCCGAGGTTATGGATATTGTCCAGGGTACCAGCTTCCGTGAGCCGATCTCCATCACTGCCGGTGAGTATGAGGATGCTGCAGGCTCTGACATCGTGATCATCACCTCCGGTATTGGCCGCAAGCCCGGTCAGACCCGTATCGACCTGGCACAGACCAATGTCAATATTATGAAGGAGATCGCTCCCAAGATCGCCGCTGCCGCTCCCAACGCTTTGTATGTCATTGTCAGCAATCCTGTTGATATTATGACCTATGTGTTTACCAAGGTTTCCGGTATTCCCGAAAGCCAGATCATTGGTTCCGGCACCATCCTGGATACCGCACGTCTGCGTTACGATCTGTCCCATCACTATAAGGTTGCGCAGAAGAATATTCATGCTTATGTTTACGGTGAGCATGGTGACACTTCCTTTATTCCCTGGTCCCTGGCGGATGTTTCCGGCTGCAGCCTCAGTGAGTACGAGGACTTGATGATCAAGAAGGGTGTCGTGCAGAAGCGTCTGGATCCCGAACGTACCTTGAAGTATGTCCAGAAGTCCGGCGGCGAGATCATTTCCAAGAAGGGCGCAACCTTCTATGCGGTTTCCGCTTCTGTCAACAAGATTCTCACCGCTCTGGATGCTGCCTACGATTCCGTGGCTACGGTATCTACCATGATGCACGGTGAATATGGTATCGAAGATGTGTGCATCAGCACCATGACCATCATTGGACCCAATGGTGTAAAGGGCAAGGTTCCTGTGGATTTGACCTACGACGAGCAGCTTAAGCTCCGCGCCAGCGCCGATGCTCTGAAGGAAGTCATTAAAAGTCTTGATATTTAAGGAATGATCGATATGAAATACAGTTACTATCCCGGCTGTACCCTTCGCAATAAAGCGAAGGATCTGGACCGTTATGCCAGAGAATGCGCCGAGATCCTGGGCTTTACCCTGGAGGAGATCCCTGACTGGCAATGCTGTGGCGGTGTGTATCCTCTTGGCAGTGATGAGATCGCTACCAAGCTGTCCTCCGTGCGTGCATTGAACGATGCCAAGGAAAAAGGGCAGGATCTGGTCACTGTTTGCTCCGCTTGCCATCATGTGGTCAAGCGCGTCAACGACGATATGGCCAATGTAGCCGACATCCAGACCCGTGCCAACAATTATATGGGACTGGATGAACCCTACAAGGGGGAAACCAAGGTTTTGCATTACCTGGAGGTTCTGCGGGACCGTGTAGGCTTCGATGAACTGAAAAAGAAGGTCGTCAATCCCCTGAAGGGCAGAAAGATCGGTGCCTACTATGGCTGCCTGCTGCTGCGCCCCAGTGGTGTGATGGCTTTTGACGATCCGGAAAATCCCACCATTATTGAGGACTTCATCCGTGCCCTGGGAGCAGAGCCTGTTGTGTATCCCTACCGCAACGAATGCTGCGGTGGCTACATCAGCCTGAAAGAAAAGGATATGTCTGCTCAGATGTGTGACCGGATCACATCCAGTGCCGACGGCTTTGGTGCCGATTGCCTGGTGACCGCCTGCCCGTTGTGCAAGTATAACCTTAACAAGGCCGGTAAGCTGCCTGTTGTTTATTTCACGGAGCTTCTGGCGGAAGCTCTGGGTGTGAAGGAGGGGTGATCCATGAGCGCGGTTGAGAGAATCAAGGAAATCAGTGGTGTAAATCCCCTGAAGTGTATGAAATGCGGTAAATGCTCCGCATCCTGCCCTTCCTACAACGAAATGGATATCAAGCCCCATCAGTTTGTGTCCTATGTCCAGAACGGTGATGTGGAGTCCCTGGCGAATTCCGTATCCCTGTACAAGTGCCTGAGCTGCTTTGCCTGTGTGGAACGGTGCCCCCGTGGTGTTAAGCCCGGTAAGCTCATTGATGCTGCCCGGCAGATGGTGATCCGTCAACGGGCAAACGAGGGCCTTAGTCCCAATGAGATCGCCACCCTGATCGATGACGATACCCCGCAGCAGCTTTTGGTCAGTGCCTTCAGAAAGTACCGGAGGTAAGAAATGCGTAGAATTGGTGTATTTGTCTGTCATTGCGGCAGTAACATTGCCGCAACGGTGGATGTTAAGAAAGTCGTGGAAATGGCCCTGAAGGAACAGGGTGTCGTTCACGCAGAAGATTATCCCTATATGTGCAGTGAGGCAGGTCAGCAGCGTATCGCTGCGGCCATTGCCGAAAAGAACCTTAACGGTCTGGTAGTTTGTTCCTGTTCTCCCAGAATGCACGAGGCAACATTCCGTAAGTGCGCTGAGAAGTGCGGGCTGAACCCTTATCTGGTGGAGATCGCCAACATCCGTGAGCATTGCTCCTGGATCCATAAGGATATGGCAGAAGCTACCGAGAAGGCAACCATCCTCATGCGGGCTGCGGTTGCCAAGGTGCACCTGAATGCGCCTCTTGAGGCTGGCGAAAG
>JAEIGA010014597.1_pt1 | contig 11953 bp, 9 predicted proteins | sample 9270691 | NCBI WGS metagenome assembly JAEIGA01 (sample SAMN17057246, study PRJNA624740) | gut metagenome | biome: biome; isolation source: fecal sample | host: Bos grunniens | place: China: Xizang | collected 2019
AAAACGCAAGCGGGCGTTTTTTGTTTTCTGAAAGGAGATAAAAAGAAATGAAAATCACATTAAAGGATGGCTCGATTAAGGAATATGCAGAGGCTAAAACAGTTTTGGAGATTGCTGCAGATTTAAGCGAGGGCTTGGCAAGAGTTGCTTGTGCAGGTGAAATTGACGGCAAAAGAGTAGATTTGAGAACAGTGGTTGACTCAGATTGTAATCTTAGTATTTTGACTTTTGAAGATAAGGGAGGCAGAGATGCTTTTCGTCATACTGCGTCACACATTATGGCACAGGCAATTAAGAGACTTTATCCCGATGCAAAATTGGCAATAGGCCCGTCTGTTGATGATGGTTTCTATTACGATATAGATTGCGAAGATGCAATATCCAGCGATGATTTTGAGAAAATCGAAGCAGAAATGAAAAAAATTGTTAAAGAGAATATACCTCTTGAGAGATTTGAACTTCCGAGAGAAGAAGCAATAAAATTCTTTGAGGAGCTTGAAGAACCTTACAAGGTAGAGCTTATCAGAGATCTTCCCGAGGATGCAATCATCAGTCTTTATAAACAGGGTGACTTTACTGATTTGTGCGCAGGTCCTCACCTTATGTCAACAAAGCCTGTTAAAGCAATCAAAATTATGAAAATTGCAGGCGCTTATTGGAGAGGCAATGAGAAGAATAAAATGCTCACAAGACTTTACGGTACAGCATATACAAAGAATGCTGACCTTGAAGCATACGTTACAATGCTTGAAGAAGCAAAAAAACGTGACCATAGAAAATTAGGCAAAGAGTTAGGTCTTTTCCTCTTTACTGATGAGGGTCCGGGATTCCCGTTCTTCCTTCCTAAGGGAATGATTCTTAAGAACACTCTTATGCAATATTGGCGTGAAATTCATGAGCGTGAAGGTTATGTAGAGATTTCAACACCTATTATGCTTAACAGAGGACTTTGGGAAACATCCGGTCACTGGGATCACTACAAAGAGAACATGTATACAACTGTAATAGACGATGAGGATTTTGCTGTAAAACCTATGAACTGCCCCGGCGGAATGCTTGTTTACAAATCACAGCCGCACTCATACAGAGAACTTCCTCTCAGACTTGCAGAGGTAGGTCTTGTACACAGACATGAAAAGTCAGGCGCGCTTCACGGACTTATGAGAGTAAGATGTTTTAATCAGGATGATGCTCATATATTTATGACACAAGAGCAAATCAGAGATGAGATAAAAGGTGTTGTAAGACTTATTGACGAAGTTTATCAGCTCTTCGGATATAAATACTTTATTGAGCTTTCAACAAGACCTGAAGATTCAATGGGAAGTGATGAAGATTGGGAAATTGCAACAGATGGTCTTCGTAATGCACTTGAAGATATGGGACTTGACTACGTTATTAACGAAGGCGATGGTGCTTTCTACGGTCCTAAGATTGACTTCCACTTGGTAGATGCTATAGGCAGAACATGGCAGTGCGGTACTATTCAGCTTGACTTCCAGCTTCCACAGAGATTTGAGGCAGAATACATCGGAGCTGACGGTGAGATGCACAGACCGATTATGATTCACAGAGTTTGCTTTGGTTCAATAGAGAGATTTATCGGTATTCTTACAGAGCATTTTGCAGGTAAATTCCCCACATGGCTTGCACCTGTACAAGTAAAAGTGTTGCCGATTTCCGACAAGTTTGCTGAGTACGGCAACAAAGTATTGGCAGAGCTTAAAAAGGCAGGCATTCGTGCAGAAATTGACGAGCGCCCTGAGAAAATCGGCTATAAGATTCGCGAAGCAAGAAACGAAAGAATTCCTTATATGCTTGTTGTTGGTCAAAAAGAAGAAGAAAGCGGCCTTGTTTCCGTAAGGAGCAGATTTGAAGGAGACGAAGGACAGCAAGAACTTGGTGCATTTATCGCGGCAATTACAGCAGAAATTGTATCAAGAAGCAGACGCGAGGAAAAAGTTGCAGAAGAGAATTAATGCAAACTAATAAAGAGAGTTTTTACAAGGAGCGTGATTGGGATGACAGATAAGCTTCATGAGGAGTGTGGCCTTTTTGCCATGTTTGACAATGACGGTTACGATACTGCAAGGATTACGTATGCAGGTCTTTTTGCTATGCAGCACAGAGGACAGCAAAGCGCCGGAATTGCAGTGAATAACGATAGAAAAGTTACTTTATACAAGGATAACGGACTTGTGCATGAGGTGTTTAGTGACGAGGTAATTAATTCCTTAAAAGGCAGGATGGCAATCGGCCATGTGCGCTACAGTGCAGATGGAGAACAAGACGTTCTTAATGCCCAGCCTCTTGTCAGCAGATATATTAAAGGACCATTGGCGGTGGCAACAAATGGTACACTTACCAATTACCATGAGCTTAAGCATCAGTTGGAGCAAGAAGGAGCGATTTTCCAAACAACAAACGAAACTGAGATTATAATGCACCTGCTTGCAAGGGCTCGTATGAAGACGGGACGTGTTGAGACAGGTCTTGCTGAAATCATGAAAAATCAATTGCGCGGAGCTTATGCTCTTGTAATGATGAGCCCTCAAAAGCTTATTGCGTGCCGTGACCCAAAGGGTATGAAGCCACTTTGCATGGGCAAAATTGAAAATTCTTACGTTTTTGCGTCGGAAACTTGCGCGCTTGACACAGTTCGTGCTGAGTTTATAAGGGAACTTGACCCGGGAGAAATTGTTATTGTAGATGTGAACGGAGTAAGAAGCATAAGGGATAATTGCCAAGATCGTAAGTGCTCAGGCATGTGCGTTTTTGAGTATCTTTATTTTGCTCGCTCGGATTCTATTATAGAGGGTATGAGTGTACATAAGGCAAGAAAGCTTACCGGTAAGATTTTGTCGGAGACATATCCTGTTGATGCAGATATAGTTGCTGCAGTGCCTGACTCGGGAGTAGATGCTGCAATTGGATACGCAGAAGCGTCGGGCATTCCGTATGCAAAAGCACTTATGATTAACCGCTATGTGGGCAGAACATTCATACAGCCTACACAGGAACAGAGAACTACAGCTGTGAGATTAAAAATTAATGTAATCAGAGATACTGTAAAGGATAAAAAAATTGTTCTTGTTGATGACTCGATTGTGCGCGGTACAACGTGTGCGAAGCTTGTTGCAATGCTAAAAGAGGCCGGTGCAAAAGAGGTTCACATGAGAATCAGTGCGCCGCCGTTTATATGGCCTTGCTATTTCGGCACAGATATTCCGTCGAGGGAACATTTAATGGCTTGCAATTATACCGTAGACGAGATTTGTAATATGATTGGTGCTGACTCTTTGGGCTTTATGCCTGTTGAGAGACTTCCGGAAGTAGTTCCGGATATAAATTGCGGCTATTGTGACGGATGTTTTACAGGAAAATATCCTTATGAACACGAGTAAAAAAATATAGTAATAATTAATACAAAATAACAAATAATATCCTCATCTTGAGAAAGATGGGGATATTATGTTTTTAGAATATATTTTTGATAAATTAAAATACAATAATAATACAAAGCGTAGTATGGCACAAAAACAAGAGGAGCAAACTCCGGTGCCGCCAAACATAGATAATGCAGAGCAAATGTTAAAAGAACGTTTTTGCTTCAGTAATGATTTTGTGACAAGACGTTTAAATGTGAATTATGTAGAAAATAAGAGTTGCAACGGATTAATTGCTTATATGGATGGCATGGTCAGACAGGATTTATTGTCTGAAAGTATAATTAAACCGCTTTTGCACGGCAGGCAAGAAACGTTTTTACTTTCTAACCGGTCAAAAAGTAAAAACGAGAAAAACAGTAAAGTTGATAAAATAAACAATACAATATTATCTACAGGAGAGGTTAAAAAAGAAAAAGATTTTGAAAAAGCAGTAGAGGCAATCTTAAACGGGGATTGTGTACTGTTTTTGGAAAATTCTGCAGAATGCAGTATTATAAGCTGCAAGGGGTATGAAAAAAGAACAATTGAGCAACCCTCCTACGAAGTGTCTATGCGTGGGCCAAGGGAAAGCTTTAATGAGAATTTACGAACAAATACCACCTTGCTCAGACGGCGTGTTAAAAACAGCAATTTAGTTTTTGAAAACTTAGTAAAAGGGCGAAAAACTCGTACAAATCTATGCATAACATATATTAATGGTCTTGCTGAGAAAAAACTGGTAGACGAGGTAAAAAGAAGAATTAGCAAAATCAATGTTGATATGATATTGGAATCCGGCTATATAGAAGAATACGTAGAGGACAGCCCGTTTTCAATTTTTGCCACAATGGGAATTACAGAGCGCCCCGATGTATTGGCAGCAAAGCTTATGGAGGGGCGCGTAGGGATAATTATTGATGGTTCGCCTTTTGTACTCACGGTTCCTTTCTTTTTTATTGAAGCATTTCAAAATCCTGAGGATTATTACACCAGAACGATTTATTCGGGAATTATCAGAATTTTCAGATACCTTGCATTCTTTTTGAGCATAATGGTTCCCGGTATTTATGTGGCGCTCACAAGCTTTCATCAGGAATTAATACCAACTTCTTTACTTTTTACCATTGCCGCATCAAGCGAAGGTGTGCCATTTGGCTCCTTTGCGGAGGTTTCGCTGTTTTTGCTTGTGTTCGAGCTTTTAAAAGAAGCCGGCATCCATATGCCTAAAAATATTGGTCAAACTATCAGTATTGTAGGTGGTCTTGTTATGGGAGAGGCAGCTATTCAGGCGGGACTGATAGGCGCGCCGGTAGTGATTATAATTGCTTTTACTGCAGTTTCCAGTTTTGTAGTGCCTACAATGGGTAATGAAGTGACACTGCTGCGGTGGATATTTCTGTTTTTAGGCGGCTTTTTGGGTGGCTTCGGAATTGCTGTAGGAATTATAGGGCTTACCGTTCATGTTACGGGTCTTGAATCATTCGGATACAGCTTTGCATCTCCTTTTATGCCATGCAGGCCGGAAGATTTAAAAGACACATTTGTAAGGGCTCCTTTATGGATGATGCGTCGCCGCCCTTACGGAATGGCGCAAGGTGACAAAGTTAGGGAAAATACACCTATTCCGCCTGACCGAGAAACGTCAAACGAAAACGGGGAGAAAAATTATGAGTAAAAAAATAATTTGCATAACAACTGTAATTGTAATTATGTTCGTGAGTTTTACAGGCTGTTCTGTAAAGGGCACAAAAAGAGATTTAAGCTCGCTTGCCATTGTAATTGGCCTTGCAATAGATAAAAATGAGGGAGACAGTCAGGGATTTGAAACTTTTGGCGACGAACAAGCAAGAATTCTCATGACAGCTCAAGTGGTGCGCAATGATTCCGTAGGACAGCAAGGAGGCTCGGGGCAAGGCGCTGATTCTGCCGGTAAAGGTGATGTGGGTAAACCATACTGGAATGTGGAGGTTGTGGGCGGTAATTTATTGGAGGCAATCAGGGCAGCGACTCATGTTACAAACAGGAGCCTCTATTTGGCTCAGAATCAAGTGGTAGTTATAAGCAGCGATATTGCAAAAGAGGGTATTGCTAAGTATTTGGACTTTTTTTTCAGAGACCACGAGACGAGATACGATGTAAGCTTAATTATTGCAGAGGGAAACGCAGGGAAAATATTGGCAACGGAGTCACATCTTGACAATTTGCCTGCGCAAGATTTGTACAAGCTGATAAACAGTCAAAAAAGGGACAGCGGCACGCCGGATTGTACGCTTTTTTCCTTTATAAGAGATTATAAGACGGAATACAAATCGGCGCTTGTTCCTTTTGTGCGGGTGATTGAGCCGAAGGAGGAACAAAGGTCTCCGTTTTTGTTTGTTGCGGGAAGCAGTATTTTTGTTGAAGATAAAATGGTAGGTATTCTTGACGAAAAGCAAACAAGAGGCGTTTTGTGGGTTTCAGACAGGGTTACTGACGGAGTGGTTGCACTTGATTTTGACGGAATAGCTGTATCTTTAGAAGTTATTAACAGTAAGGGAAGTTTTACTGCAGAATATTCCGACGGTAAAATTAAAGTGAAAAGTAAAGTGGAGGCTAAATTAAGCTTGGGAGAGTATCAGGGGCAAGGACAATTCGATACAGAAAAAGTCAAAATGCTGGAAAAAATGTGTGAAGAAGAGATAAAAAAAGAAATTAACGAGGGCTTTGAAAAAATCAGAGAGAAAAGTGCAGATGTTTTGGGAATTGGTAATTATTTTTACAGATTTAAGTATAAACAATGGCAAAAAATACAAGAAGATTTCCTTGAAATGTATAAAAATGCCAATATGGAAATAGAAGTGGATGCTCAAATTATCCGTACAGGTTCGCTTTTAAAACCTATAGATGCTAATTCGGGAGGTAAAAATGAGTAAAAGGCAATTTGTGTTTATAACGGCCTGCTTTGTGCAAGGTTCTTTTATGTATACGATGTATTATTATCAAATTGCAGGTAATGAATCTTGGATAACACTGCTTGCAGGTATACTTTTGGGAATTGCTGTTGCATTCATGTACGGTGCTCTGTATAAAATGCATTTTGATAAGGATAATGATAGTGCAAAAGGCCTTGTGGAAATAAATATGGCAGTATATGGGAAATCTTTTGGGAAATTACTATCTCTTTTATACGTTGGCACTTTGTTGCTGTCTTGCTCCAGAATGCTACGTGAAGCAGGACAGTTTGTGGCCGGAAATCTTTTGATGGGCATAAACTGGACGTATATTTTAGCAATTTTAGTTATTTTGTGTGGATGGACAGCATTTTACGGAGTTAAATATTTTGCATCAATAGGTACTGTAACGTGTTTATTTATGTACATTTTTACTATTGTTCTTTTTATTTTACTTTTGCCTCACTCTAAGCTATATCACTTACTGCCTATGGGCAAGGAAGAAATTCACACTTATTTTAAGGGGATTTCTCTTTGCGCCGCACTTCCGTTTTCTGAACTGGTGGCGTTTCTGATTATTGCTCCGGACGTTCGCGGCGAAAATCGCGGAAATTTAAAAAAAGAGCTTTTCTACGGAATTCTTGCCGGCTCGCCGTTTCTGCTCATTTCTATTTTGCGAGATACTTTGGTGCTTGGCCCGCTTATGGGTGATTTTTCGTATCCGGGATACGAGGTTATCAGGCTTGTGAATTATAAGGTGTTTTCAAATGTTGAAAGCCTATACGGTATAATAATAATTTTTCTGATGTTTTTTAAAAGTGCATTGCTTTTTTACTCTGTGGCCAAGGCTTTAGTAAAAATATTAAATTGTAAGGGAAGTCCGTTATTTTACGCTTTTGTATCAGGCGTTTTGTTCTTTGTTTCACAAATAATTGCAGATTCAAATATAAAACTATCTGAGATAGTTTTGCAGAGAATACCGTATATATTATTATCTGTAAATGTTGGTTTACCGTTGGTTACGCTTTTGATGTCGAAAATTAAAAAGATAAAAGAAAAATAAGGATTATTTCTTGAAAACTATCTCTAATGGCATCTTGATAAGTTGCGGTTGCCCCATAAAATTAAATTCTATAAGGCCGATTCTTTTATGCCTGTCAATTTTCTTTATAATACCTTCTCGTCCTAATAACGGGCCGGAGGTAATGACGATTTTTGAATTTAATATATAACCTTCTGATAAAGAAATGCTCCTGTCTTTATCTGTGATGCCGGCAATAAAGTCAGCTTCTTCGCATTGAATGGGCGAAAAGTCTTCTCCGTCTTTAAGAATTCTTTTAAAGCCATCGATTTTTTTTAGTGAATCATAAAAATCTTTGATGCAATCGGTTATTACAAAAATATATCCTGAGAACAGAGGTCTGATGCGTTTCTCGAAAATGCCGTCTTTTTTATATAAATACTCTGCTTGTGGTACAAAACAGTCCACGTACAAGTCTTTTGGTACGCGCTTTTTTATTTTAGTGCATAAACGGTATTCGCTTTTTGGTTGAACTTGAATAACATACCAATTCGAGAACAAAGTTATCACCTCTTTGGATATTTTATCACTGATTAAAAAATAGGTCAAATTATTTACTTGACAAATTTTAATTCAAGGACTAACCTAATGTTTGGTATTTTTTTGCCGGAATTCCGTAGAAGAGGGGTGTTTGCGCATGAAAAAACATTATTTGCCTTATATGTTTGGGATTGGCAATGATTTCTTCTGCTTTTTTGCTATTGGGCAAGACAAAAAACAAAGCAAATAATATGTACAATTATTGCAGGTAAATGAGGGTATATTGAGAGAGAAAGGATTGTTACCAATGAAAAAACTTAAAATTATAGGCTTAATAGGTGTGTTTTTGCAACTTGTTTTTTCAATTATTGCAGTGTCACTTATAATTAAATTAGGAGTTTTGCCTGATTTCTATATATTTATGGTTGTATTTGTTGTTGCACTGCTGTTTTTTATTTCGGTGTTGTTTGTGATTGGCAGATCGCGTTTCAGGGTTGGCATTGCAACCATATTCTCTGTATTACTCTCTGCTTTTTTGGCAGTTGCTTCATTTGTATATATTATGCCGGCTATTAACATGTTGGATGAGATTACTACGGCAAAGCAAACATATTTGGCAACATATCACATTATCGTAAAAGTTGATGATCCTGCGGTTAAACCTGATGATATAAAAGAATATAACATTGGTGTTGAAAAAAGTCATGACTTTGATGCAATGAAAAAAGCTCTCGATGGGTTGGCTGCAGAATTTAACCATACATTAAATGTTATTGCGTATGATAATTATACTAATATGTGGAATGCTTTTATAGGAAAAGGCGAAACGGGTGCTATTCTTATGGAGGCAAATTATTATAATATTTATAAAGAATATTACACGGAGCAAAAGGATAACATAGAAAATTACGTGAGGGTTTTAGGCGATATAAAAGTTGAGATGGAGCATACTGACGACGAGAATAATGACAAACCCGAAAGCACGGTAAAGAAGGATGTTACAGTAGATCCTTTTGTTGTGTATATCAGCGGTATTGATGTTTCGGGCAGTATAAACCAAAGAAGCCGCAGCGATGTAAATATTATTATGGCTGTCAATCCAACGACAAAGAAAATAACATTGGCGACAGTGCCGAGAGACACGTACGTGCAAATTCCGGGGGTTACCGGCAATTATTACGATAAATTGACTCATGCGGCAATTTATGGCAAAAATGACTGCTCTGTATCTATCAAGACATTGGAGCAAAATGTATATCAGGGAATAGAAGTTGATTATTGGATAAGAGTTAACTTTACTTCTCTTGAAAAAATTGTAAATGCGTTAGGTGGTGTAGAGGTGTATTCCGAATACAGCTACACGTCCACTTTCTCAGGTGAGAAGGTATACTTCAAAAAGGGTATGAATACAATGAGCGGATGGAAAGCGTTGATATTCAGTCGTGAGCGTGTAACCGTACCGGGTGGCGAGCCGCAGAGAGGCAAAAATCAGCTTGAGGTTATAAAGGGTATTTTTAACAAAATTACCTCACCGGCTATTTTGACAAGCTACAATGATGTCCTTGATCAGTTAAGTGAAAATTTCCTTACAAATATTCCTACAGAGCATATAACTGCTCTTGCTAAGATGCAGTTAGAGGATGGTGCGTCTTGGGACTTTGAGACGATTTCCGTTGGTGTAGAATATAAATATGATTATTGCTACACTATGATGGATTACGGTAAGCTTTGTGTTGGAGTAATGGACGAGACTACTCGCCAAGAGGCTATATCAAAACTTAAAGCTACCCTTGGAGAGAAGTGATTTGAGAAAGTTCGATGCCTGTATAATAATGTTTTAAAATTTCCTCATAGTCGGCACCGTTTAAAGCCATAGCCTGGGCGCCGCATTGACTCATTCCGACGCCGTGACCGTAGCCTAATGCTACAATAGCGACAGAAGAGCTACCCTCGCCGGAGTGAACATCAGAAAAATAAATATTTGAAGAGCGCAGTGAAAACATTGCTCTTATTTGAAGTCCCGTAAAGGTGATGCCGCTGATTTCGGCAGAAATTATTCGCCCGGAGGGACTTCTTTTTATGTTTTTTACATTTGCTGTACCGGCTTCGTTATCACAAACGGCGCTACTGTTATAATTTGTCACAGTATTGGCAAAATCGCTTAGCGAATAACTTTTTACTTGGCAATAATCGTAAAAATCTGCTTCTCCCGGACTGGAAACACTTTTTAAATAGGGATAAGGACTGCCTCCCCAAACATTTTCAATGGATTCTGTATTGCCGCCGCTGTTTGAAAAGTAAAGGGCGTTTATGCACTTTCCGTTGTATGTGGCGATGATGTTTTCTGTGGCTTTTACTGCTTTTGTTATCGCCTCGGGATATACGGAATTTTCTTCTCTTGGCGTCCAGGCTTGGCAATGTGTGTAGTCTGTGCAAATATCTGCTCCGCCGGCGTGAGAGATTCCGTTGTATATTCTGTAAAGTGTGTAGGAACGGGCGGCTATGGCTTGTGCTTTAAGCGCTTCTTCGCAGTAATATGATGGGACTTCGCCGTACAGTACGCCGGAAATGTACTCGTCCAATGACATTTGACGCACGATTTTCTCTTTGTGGAAATAGACTTTTATTGTTATTTCGTCTTTAGTGTTTGGGATGTATTTGTCTTTGTTGGAATTTTTGATGAAATCAAACATGCCGGAAATCATTCGGGCTGCTTGTATTGTTTTTTTGTTTGTGGCTTTTGTTCCTGTTTTTGCCAAAACGGAGTGGCCGCCAATGGATGCTGTGCATACGAGCACAAGTAAAAACGCAAAGGTTTTTTTGATTTTTAATGAATTGAAAGTTTTTTTCATAATTTATTCCTCCTTGTTTTTGACTTTGCCCAAGAAATTGTAAATGTATACAAAATCAGGAAGGGTTTGTTGACTTCGTATGGTGATTTGACGTATACTTTAAAAACTGAAAGCAATGATGGCAGATATACTTTTCTGATTTATTAGTTTTTCACTCGCACCGGAGGGAGTTTTTAGAAAATATTAATGCAGTTGCTGTTGAAGTTGAATTATGTATGGGATGTAAAGATTGAGGGGTATTACGAATGATTATAAAAAAGATTGAAGTTAAAAGTGATTGCTCTGTTTACTGCAAGTCGCGTTTTTATTCGGCAGTGAACGGGCTTTCTGAGAATTCGGTATACACTTTTACAACGGGAATAAACAAACTTCACGGAGAAATTGATTCGGAAATTTGGGCTGTAAGTTATCTGCTGTCTATGTACACACACAGACCGAAGGACTGTATAATGTTTAATGAACCTAACATTCTTGTAAATGATGAAATTATGTCTCTAAAAGAATTTGCTAAGTATTCTTGTTATATGGATGAAATATACCCATTGTTTTCGACTAAAGTTTCCGTCAAAAACTTGGTAAAAAAAGGCATAAAAAAAAGCAAGATAAATTTATCATATATGGATGTCAAGAAAATATTTGATCTTGATGACCAACGCTTTGAAAGATCGTTGAGTTGTGTCGGAAATGAAGTTTTCAGGGCTATGGCGGCGGTGGGCTTGTCGTATAATAAAGAAGTTTTTTGTTTTCCGTGGTTAAGCTACGAAAGGTATGAGGGTTACCATAAAAATTTGTGGGGATTAATGGATATATTGGAAAGCTTAGGTAAAATTGCCATCGTTCCCGTAGGGAAGAAAAACTAAGGACGCTTTGAAACATTTGCAAACACATCATTTTGGATATTCCGAAGTGATGTGTTTGTTTTTGGCTGAAAATGGAGAGATTTGTGGTTTTTTGATGGAGACTTTTGCGGTATTTTAAAATAGACTTTTGCGGTATTGTAGCATCAATTTCCCTCAAAGAGTCAATCGTCATTTCTATGTTTACTGTTCCAAAATGGTGTTTGTGTAAAGATAAAAATGTAATGTAACATTATAGCTTCGTTGGAATTATAGATTTGAAATTTTTATCTGTGGCTTATTCGGCACTTTTGTCCTTTTTGGTTGATTAAGGAAAAGCAATACT
>JAEIGA010014598.1_pt1 | contig 11953 bp, 10 predicted proteins | sample 9270691 | NCBI WGS metagenome assembly JAEIGA01 (sample SAMN17057246, study PRJNA624740) | gut metagenome | biome: biome; isolation source: fecal sample | host: Bos grunniens | place: China: Xizang | collected 2019
CGCAGCACGCGATATGCTCGCTGATGAGGCCTCGATAAACTCGCCACACGCATTCTGAACACGCGCACATGGTATTCGCTGTGCAAAGGCATACTCCGAACCAACATAGCCTATAGAGTTGTTCGTCTGCTTAATCATGCCTGCAACACCGGGATTACCCTTTGCTGCAATACCCGAGGGGAAGTTCACGGACTTGCCAGCACCATACTTCTCCTTCCACATAGGGCTAACCTTTGTCAGGTAATCGGTAAAGACGAAGGTCGTACCCGAGCCATCTGAGCGAAATACGGGGACAATAGCCTCTGAGGGCAGATTGACACCAGGATTTAGTGCCACAATACGCTCGTCGTTCCACATCTTGATTTCACCCGCGAAGATGTCTGCGATAATCTCGCCCGAGAGGTTCAATTCATCCACACCATCAAGGTTATAAGCAACAACTACAGCACCCATACATGTTGGGATATGCACCACGGGGGCCATCTCTGCCATCTCCTTATCCGAGAGGAAGGCATCGCTACCAGCAAAATCTACGATCTTATCACGCAGGTTGCGCACACCACCACCCGAGCCAATACCGCCGTATGCTACCTGGTCGCCGTTCACCTGTCCGAACTGCTCAAAAACGACATTATAGAAAGGCAGTGGGAATGTAGCACCCGCACCCGATAGTTCCTGAGCCTTACGACCGCTATTCGCATTTCCGCCACATGCCACCATTGCAAGGGCGACAGCCAATGTCATAGTTAAAGAAATAATCTTTTTCATAATATTAATTTATTAAAGGTTTCCAATCTAAAATCCGAAATAACAATTGATATATGCCGAGTAGAGGCCCTTTGCGCCATCAGCCTTTGGCATCGACATGCGGAAGTTAGGCGCAATCTTCACATACTTACCCACCTTGAACTGAGCACCGAGTATTGCAGCACGCTCATCCTTGGCGATGTTCCAGTCATTGTTTGAATAGAGGTCATCGAAGCGAGCATAGAGCTCTGCATATTTTGCTAACTTTACCGAGCCAAATACCGAGTAGCCGAACTGGTCATTACCCTCAGTATATGAGGCGTTTAGCATATGGTTATACTCTGCACCGATTGTAAATTTATCGTGCTTGTAACCCGCAAAAGCCGCCATATTCACGGTGTTAGCCTTACCCTCAACACCGCTCTCGTTCAAGCCACCATACAAGCGAATTTGAAATCCTTTGACTGGTGTAAGCGTAACACCCAAGCCATAGTTAAGTCCGTCGTTTACCTGAATCTTTTTGTAGCCCTCGCCATTTACGATGATTGCATCGGCAGATACCCAATCAGCAAACTTGTATGCCACGGAGATACCCAAGTCGGCGCTATTACCAAATTTGTATTGGTCCTGGAACGACTTCATAATGTAGCGGTAGCCCCAGAACTTCTCCTGAAAGTTGAACTGTGTGGTTGAGATAAGACCACCGTTAAGCGTAAGGTTGCCCCTCTTCCACGACACCTGAGCATTCTTGATGTAGGCGATGCGGTGGTAGTCATCCACGCTCTTCGACTTGCCAATGTCCATCACACCCTTTACGGTTAGACCATCCGCGAGTTTGTACTCGTAGCCCAAGTAGCTACGGTCGAGCTCAAAGCCCATATCGTCGTTCTGCTGGCCAAATCCTGCGTGGAAGTTGCCAAAGACCTGAACGATAGCCTTGCCCTTAGGCTCTACGGCTGCGGCATCCTGCGCCTGTGCACTGATACCGATGCAGGCCAACAGACCTGCCAAGATTACCATTTTCTTCATATTAAATAATGTTTTAAGTTAATGTCTGTTTCTTGTTTTCACACCGCAAAAGTATCGGGATAACATTTCATAAATATTTCAAAAAAATTAGACTTTTGTGAAATAGCGGCAGTGGGCAAAATATTACATTTTTGTTAAATCTATTTTGGGGCATTACATCATTTGCCAAATCTCCGTAACTTTGCATCACAATTATATTTTAAGGTATATGGCTGTAGAACGAATTTTGGTTGTAGATGACGAGGAGACTCTGTGTGAAGTCTTGAAACTCAATCTTGAGAATGAGGGCTATGATGTCGACATAGCCTATAGCGCAGAGCAGGCCTTAGCTCTTGACCTTAAACAATATTCGCTTATTCTTCTTGATATAATGATGGGCGACATAAGCGGCGTCAAGATGGCTAAGATGCTCAAGGCGGATGTGAACACTGCCGACATCCCCATAATCTTCTGCACCGCACGCGATAGCGAAGATGATATGGTTATGGGACTCAATCTCGGTGCTGACGACTACATTATGAAGCCCTACACAATACGCAATGTTATCGCGCGCGTTAAGAGCGTGCTGCGCCGTGCCACCAGCCACAAGAGTAATTCAGTCCCCACCACCAAGCCAAATACTCTTCAAATAGAGGGATTGCAACTCGATGTGGAGTTTAAGCGCTGCTCGGTTGATGGCGAGGAGGTGAAGCTCGCTCGAAAGGAGTTTGAACTTCTTGCCTACCTCATCTCTAATCGTGGCAAGATACTCTCGCGCGAGCAGATATTGAGCCATGTGTGGAGCAACGAGGTTGTCGTGCTTGACCGCACGATAGATGTAAACATCACCCGCTTGCGCTCAAAAATAGGAGCATATGGCTCATACATAGTAACTCGTTCAGGCTTTGGCTATGGCTTCCGCAACTAACATATCATATCATAAGCGCCTCTACCTGCAGCTCATTCTCTTCTCATGGGCAATGGTGCTATGCTTTATTGGGTTTCAGTACATACGAGAGAAGGAGTACAAATCGGAGTTTTTGAATGCACAGCTTCAGCAGTATAATCGTCATCTGCTCTCGGCCGTCGAGGATGGAGTGCCTTTCGAGGAGTACATCACTACGCACGACAAACCCTTTGACCAGTTGCGAATATCTATAATTACGCTTTCGGGTGCCGTAGTTTACGACAACACTATCTCGCTCGACTCGCTCGACAACCACAAAAATCGTCCAGAGATAGCAGATGCGTTGACCAAGGGCTCGGGATGTAATATTAGCAGGCAGTCGGCGAGTGATGGTCGCGAATATTTCTACTCTGCCACACGAGGCGAGCGAGCAATTGTCCGCACTGCGATACCTTACTCCAGCACTTTGCACGACCTACTCGAAGCAGATTGGTCGTTCCTTGTTGTGATGATTTCTATCACACTGGTAATGAGTGTAGTGGCATATTTCTCCTCTCGCAAGCTCGGCAAGTACATCGAGCGTGTTAATCGCTACGAGGCAGAGCAAGAGCAAAATCGCCTCAAGCGCCAGCTCACCAACAACATCAACCACGAACTCAAGACCCCCGTTGCCTCCATTCAAGTATGCCTCGAAACACTACTTTCGGGCATTAGCCTAAGCGACGAGAAGCGCCAGGAGCTCATCGAGCGCTGCTATACGCACAACGACCGCCTTCGCCGACTGCTCAACGATGTCTCGCTCATCACTCGCATGGAGGATGGCAGTGCCCTAATCGGCAAGGAGAGGGTAGTAATTAACGACATAATAGGCGAGGTTGAGGATGAGTTGGGGATGATGTCTGACGAGGAGCGTCTAACCCTCCATACAGATTTTAACCAAGAGGTCGCTATCGAGGGTAACACATCTTTGATTGGCTCCATATTTCGCAACCTCACGGAGAATGCCATAGCCTACTCCGAGGGCAAGAACATCTACATATCGCTGCTTGAGAACAACGATAAGCAGTGTCGCATACGCTTTGAGGATGATGGCAAGGGTGTTGAACAGAGACATATATCACACCTCTTCGAGCGTTTTTATCGCGTCGACAAAGGGCGCTCTCGCCAAAAGGGAGGTACAGGCCTCGGACTTGCCATTGTCAAACACGCCGTGCAGTTCCACGGAGGCTTGATAAAAGCATCCAATAGGCCTGGCGGAGGTCTTCGCTTTGAATTTACTCTGCGCAAGTAGATATAAATAGGTATAAGTTAAACCGTAACCGTGGCTGACAAAATGTCACGGTCGAGAGTTGCGATGTGTCAAAGTCTGCCAAAATGTGTCGGCAAACGAAGAATAGATGGAGTGGCAGAGGTTTTGCTCCCACCCTATTCAAACACAAAAGTATTAAAGACTATGAACATCAATTCTTTAACAATCAAGGCGCAAGAGGCATTGCAGGGCGCAATCGCCATTGCCGCAGAGCGACAGCAGCAGGCCGTAGAGCCGTTGCACCTTCTCCTCGGGCTTATTCGCGAGGAGGACTCGCTTCCCTCATTTTTGTTAGGCAGAGTGGGTGTTTCGACACGCTCACTACGCCAAGAGGTGGAACAGGCCGTAGGCTCATTAGCAAAAGTTGTGGGTGCCACAGGCGAGAACTACTTCTCCACCGACACATCTAAGGTGGTGCAGCGAGCAATAGACTTCACCCGCAAGTTTAACGATAAATACGCTTCGGTGGAGCATCTTCTTTTGGCCCTTGTTGCCGAGCGGGGCAGCGCCGCCGACATCCTTAAGCGACAAGGAGCAACAGAGCGAGAGCTTATTGAGGCAATACGCACATTCCGTAAGGGAGCAACCGTAGACTCACAGACCCAATCCCAGGAGTTTAACGCTCTGGGTAAGTATGCCATCAACCTTAACGAGATGGCCCGCAATGGCAAGCTTGACCCCGTGATTGGCCGCGATGATGAGATTCGCCGCGTGTTGCAGATATTATCGCGTCGTACAAAGAACAACCCTATACTTGTTGGCGAGGCGGGCGTAGGTAAGACCGCCATCGCTGAGGGCATCGCCCACCGTATAGTTAACGGCGATGTCCCCGAGACCCTAAAGTCGAAGCTTATCTTCTCGCTCGATATGGGAGCGCTGATTGCGGGAGCCAAATATCAGGGTGAGTTTGAGGAGCGATTGAAGGGCGTTGTGCAGGAGGTCATAGCGAGCGACGGCGAGATACTACTCTTCATTGATGAGATTCACACCTTGGTGGGCGCGGGTAAGTCGAGCGGAGCTATGGATGCAGCCAACATCCTAAAGCCAGCTTTGGCGCGTGGCGAGTTGCGCACGATAGGCGCTACGACACTCGACGAGTATCAGAAGTATTTCGAGCAGGACAAAGCCCTGGAGCGTCGTTTCCAGAAGGTGATGGTGGATGAGCCCACAACCGAGGATGCCATTTCCATTATGCGTGGTTTGAAGGAGCGATACGAGTCGCACCACCATGTACGCATCAAGGACGAGGCTATAGTGGCGGCTGTGGAGTTGTCGCACCGCTACATAACATCGCGTTTTCTGCCCGACAAGGCTATCGACCTGGTTGACGAGGCAGCGGCACACCTACGCCTGGAGATGAACTCCGTGCCCGAGGAGATAGATAACCTCGACCGCCGTATTCGTCAACTGGAGATTGAGCGAGAGGCTATTCGTCGCGAGAGGGATGAGCAACGCATAGAGATGCTTACGCGCGACATCGAGGAGCTGCACAGCAAGGAGTCGGCGCTGAGGGCCAAGTGGCAGGGCGAACGCGACATATTGCATAACATCCAGAGCAATAAGGATACCATAGAGCACCTGAAGGTGGAGGCTCAACAGGCTGAGCGCAGTGGCGACTATGGTCGTGTGGCAGAGATACGCTACGGCAAGATTGTGGAGTGCGAGCAGAGAATAAAGGCGTTGCAGGAGGAACTGAATTTGATAACAGCATCGGGCACGGCGATGATAAAGGAGGAGGTCGATGCACAAGATATTGCCGAGGTTGTAGCTCGCTGGACAGGCATCCCCGTACAGCGCATGCTGGCATCCGAGAGCGAGAAGCTACTCTCTATGGAGGAGGAGTTGCACCGCAGGGTTGTCGGACAGCACCACGCGATAGAGGTCATATCGGATGCCGTACGACGATCACGCGCCGGACTTAGTGATATGCGCCGTCCGATAGGCTCGTTCATCTTCCTTGGCACAACAGGTGTCGGCAAGACCGAGCTGGCTAAGGCGTTGGCAGAGTTTCTCTTTAACGACGACTCCATGATGACACGCATAGACATGAGCGAGTATCAGGAGCGCCATAGCGTATCACGCTTGGTAGGAGCGCCTCCAGGATATGTCGGCTACGACGAGGGAGGACAGCTTACCGAGGCTGTACGCCGCAAGCCCTATTCGGTGGTCTTGCTGGATGAGATAGAGAAGGCACATCCAGATGTCTTTAACATCCTGCTACAGGTTCTCGATGATGGCCGTCTGACGGATAACAAAGGCAGGGTTGTGGATTTCCGCAACACGATAATCATCATGACCTCGAACATGGGCTCGCAGATTATCCAGGAGAACTTCTCTAAGGCCTTCGACGGCGATACACTCTCGGCAGATACCATAGAGCGCACTCGTCAGGATGTCATCGAGATGCTAAAGATGCACCTTAAGCCCGAGTTCCTCAATCGTATAGATGAGATAGTTATGTTTGAGCCTCTGACTCGTCGCGATATAGAGCAGATTGTGGATATACAGATGGGCATCATCAGCCACATGCTCAGTCATAACGGCATCAAGTTGGAGTATAGCCCTGCTGCCAGGGAGTTGATAGCCCGCTGGGGCTACGACCCTCTATTCGGAGCCCGCCCCGTGAAGCGAGTGCTTCAGCGAGAGGTTGTCAATGCTCTGTCGAAACAGATTTTGGCAAACAAGGTTAACCGAGAGGCGCCCATTCGCATAGAGGCAGAGGGAGAGAGTCTTAAATTTACTAATTAGCAAAAGCGGAGGATGTGACAATTATGCACATCCTCCGCTTCACTTTTTACTATTTGATAGAGCCCTCCCAAATAACTCCAATAGAGACCCTTGATAATTAATAAGGGGGCTTAGCGGCGACTATCGCTCTTCTGCCTCTCCAATATATCTTTTACATAATTCGGATTATACTCCACCGTGGCATATACCACATATCCCTCCTTATCAATCAGATAGGTGCGTGGCACATAGGTCGTGGCGTAGAGGTTATATATCGCGCGGTCGGGGTCTGCCACAACATCGAACTCATAGCCATTCTCACTCATATATGCCTCGACAACACCACTCTCGCCATCGCGCGCCACAAGGAGTATGACCACGCCCAACTCGTCGAACTCCGCCTTTGCCGCCTGCATATCATCGAGGAACATCTTGCAGTCGGGGCACTCGTGCGAGAAGAGCACAAGGAGCACATCCTCGCCCCGTAGAGCCGAGAGCGTGATGCTCTGCCCACCGATAGTCGTAGCCGTAAAGTCGGGAGCATGGTCGCCCACAACGACGATTGATGACTCCTCGTGCGTGGGCAATCCCTCTGTGATTGTTCCACACGCAACAAGAGGCATTATAACAAATATCAACACTACTATTTTTATGTAGTCTCGCATATTTCTCAAAGTAGATACTGATTACAATGGCACCCTTACATCAGCACCAGCATTACACATTTTTATAGCGTCATTATTTTTTTGCACCTTACGCAAAAGCGAATTCCTCAACTCACCCTCTTCAAGTCTATTATCCAACAACGCAGTCTCAATGTTTTCGAGCTGACGCTGATTATAATTACCAGTCAAAGCATTTTCGCCAATCATTATAGAACGAATAACCGTATTATCGTAATTTCTTTCTGCAATCTGCGTACGGAAGGCCCAGTTACTATACTTCTGGCCGTCTGGAGATACATAGTAGTCAACACATGAAACCATAAAGGAGCATGCAACAAATAAAACAAGTAACTTTTTCATAATCATAAATATTAATAATATTTTAAGACTGCCAGCAACAGGCTATCCGCCCGCCTTTTTACATTTGTATCCCGCCTTGGTGAGCAGCTCCACAACGCGGTCGCGGTGGTCGCCCTGAATGATAATCTCGCCATCCTTAGCCGTGCCGCCCACGCCACAGCTCTTCTTAAGCTCCTTGCCCAGCTCCGCAAGGTCGTCCGAGCTACCCACGAAGCCACGCACGACAGTAGCCACGCGGCCACCCTTAAGCCTATCGAGCCATATTTTGAGGTTCTGCTTCGAGGGGTCGAGGGTCACGGCCTCTGCCTCCTCAGTGGTATTATATGCAAAGTCGGGATTTGTAGAAAAAACTACGCCCAACCTATCCTTCCAGTCGCTTGCCATAGTAATAAATTTAGGTTTGTGTGTCAAAGATAGCAAAAATTTTGTAACTTTACGCTATGAAACAGAAGAAGAGACATCGCCGCCGCGACCTCACGGCATACAACCCCAAGCAACTACCCGAGATTCTCCCGCCCGAAGATGACCGACACCTTGTGCATGTATATGTCGAGGGATATGAGGATGTAGCCTTCTGGCGTGGCATATTCGACCACTTCCGCAACCCCTACCTGCGCTTCGAGATTTCGGTGCCCAACCGCGACGACCTGCCCAAGGGTAAGAAGGTGCTTATGTCGATGCTCAACCGCACCGAGAAGGAGAGCGTGCTCCTGTGTGTAGATTCCGACTTCGACTACCTCTTTGCGGGCGAGACGGAGCAGTCGGCACGAATTCTCAATGCCGACAACATGTTCCACACCTACACCTACGCCACGGAGAACTACCTATGCTACGCCCCATCGCTACGCAATGTATGCGTGAAGGCGACAAAGAACGACACCCGCATCTTCGACTTCGTGCGCTTCATGGCGGCATACTCCGAGATTATATACCCGCTATTTTTGTGGTATGTGCACTCCGCGCGCAACTCCACCGAGAGCGTCTTCACGCTTGCCGAGTTCCGTGCTGCGGTGCGCCTGGGCTATGTCGACATACGCCACAATGGCGAGGGCACGCTTGCCTGGTTGCAGCGCAATGTGGAGCGCCGACGCCTTGCCCTTGAGAGGGATAACCCCACTATGTGCGAGGCCGTTGAAGCACTTGGCACTCAGCTAAATAAGCGCGGCGTGGAGTGCAACAACTGCTACCTCTTTATGCACGGCCACACACTTATGGACAATGTCACCATGCCACTACTTTCGGCCGTGTGCGACAAGCTACGCCAGCTCTCCGTGGCCAAGATTAACGGCTCGAAGGTCGAGGGCGTGGCGCTCAAAAACGAGTTGCAGAACTACACCAACACCCTGCGCTCGATACGCGATGTGCTGCTCGACAACGAGAACTACACCTCATGCCCGCTCTACAAGCGCCTGAGAGATGATATTCAGGAGTACCTCGATGTGATGATTGGCCGCATCAAGGCCGAGCAACCCGCCGAAGTGATGCTGCGTTGCAACTTCGAACCATAACCCACCACAGAGGCTCATTCCCCCGAGACTTACCCACAAAATAAAATATTCTATGACAATTGTTTTAGGGTCTTTTAGCGCGCTAAAAAGACCCTAAAACATATAAGTTTGCATATTTTATTAATATTTTCCATGTAAAATGCTTGGATTCTAATTTTTTTTGATTACTTTTGTAAACAATATTTCGATATTTAAGAGTAATAATATAACCTAAAACTATAAATATATGTCTAATCATTGCCCGGCAACATGCCACTCCTATACCCTTGAACCCGAAGCTGGTTTCTCGTTAATATCACTGAAGGCAGGAGAGAAGATGGCGATCGAGCGTGGCGACAGCAACTGCCTGTTATTCCTCACAAAGGGTGACTTCACAATCGACTCGGAGGAGCGTTGCGACTACACCGTTCGCGAGGGACACTTCGTATTCTGCTTCCGCGCATACCACTACGATATCACTGCATTGACCGATGTGGAGATCATCCGCGCCCACTTCATCGCTGCGGGCGCTGCGTGTGACATGATACCCTTCAATAGCATTGTGGGCAAGATAAAGAAGATAAACTACAAATTCACTCAGGTGGCGATGAACGAGCCCATGAACCTGCTCTTGCAGTCGGTGCGCCTCTACCTCGAGAACTCGATGAAGTGTAACCACCTGCAGAGTGCGAAGATTCAGGAGATGTTCGTAATCTTCAAGTTCTTCTACACCCCACAGATTCAGCTACGCACCTTCTACAACCTCTTCGACCGCAACCAGTCGTTCGCATCGCTCGTGCGCAACAACGCACCTCGTGTGAAGACAGTAGAGGAGCTTGCCGACATCTGCGGCTTCAGCATTCAGCACTTCAACAATATGTTCAAGCAGGAGTTCAACGACACGCCCTATAGCTGGATGCAGAAGCAGCGTATCATCGAGATTGAGCGCCTCCTCACCGAGACCAATGTGCCTCTTAAGAGCATCATCAAGATGTACAGCTTCACCAACCACGGCCACTTTGCGCTCTTCTGCCGCAAGTACCTCAAGAAGACACCGCTCAAGATTCGCAAGGAGGCGCGTGCACTTCGCGAGGCACAGCATGCCGCACAGCAGTAATAGTCGCACTTATATATATTATATGGGGTTGTCCTTCAGTATCTAACGCCCAAAATTTATACAGACTAAAACTTACATATGATGCGAAAGAGTTCGGTGTAATACCGAACTCTTTACTTTTAGTATAACACTACTTATATTGTAATAGTTGAAAATATACCCCCACCCTCATCAAGGAACACTAACGACACTAAGGGGAGCAACCACCTTTTATACATAAAACCATCTTCATATACAGTCACCAAAATGGTGACTATTTTTTTTTGCTTTTTTCAAAATAATTGTTTACTTTTGTATCGCTTTGCACTTGGTGCGGGCTTACATATTGAAAGTGTTTTCGCTGTCCTATAAGAAAATGTGGAAGTTTTCAAGAACGAAGGATGAACGAATGACACTCACTACTTGCTTGTATATGGCAGAGAACGCATTGATTTTTCAGTGTGTTCTGTCCCCATATCATTCAGGTGTGGGGATTAGCATCGTTTATTTTCGTTCGGGTTTTTCCACAACCTTCTTATAGATAAGCGTGAGCAAGCCTCACACTTTCTTTTTTTGTATATATCCATAATCCAATTGTAAAGAGGGAGTTTGCTGAAAATCCGTAAAGAGTAGGCGAGATAACCAACAACCTAAACTATTATGATACAGTTGTATTTCAAAGGAGAGTGGAGCAATAGTTGCACCGAAGTTCCAGATGGAACGATGATTACAGTTCAATCTAAAACACATGATGACATATATAAAACATTGATAGCCATGGGCTGTTCACATGGCGCGGCATCATTTGCAGCTAGCACTAACAAATGGGAAACTGCGGAAGAAAAAGATAAAAGATTGGCTAAATCGTCAGCCTCATCAAATAGTAAAAAAGAGAATAAAAAGAGTGTTACGAGAGACGATTCAGAGGATGATGACGAAGTAGTTGTAAAAGACAATTCAGATGACGATTTGGATGATGATGACGACGAACCAAGTGCTTGGTCTTGTATGAGCTTATTTGAGAAAGTTAAATATATAGTCACATTAAAATGGATAGATGACTTTTTAGACAACCTTCCCAAACGATTTCTCAATGCTATCCTATCCTTCTTATTCTTAGAAATCATGGTAGTAATTTGGCTACTGGCTTCTTTATGCTCGGAATGTTGGAGAAATGCCGTATGGAAGGCTATTTATAAAAGCGTAAAGTGGTTTAATAAGGTGCTTGACAAATCAAATATTGTCTCACAATAGTTTACTTAATCTTCCACCTATATACATTCAGCGGGTTGTCCTTCGGGGCAACCTTTTTTTTGCATCATTACCTTATTTTTGCGAACTCTGTAGATAAAACGCCACAAAAACACAAGATATTCCCACTTTTCTTCTACCCCCTGAAATAGGCTAAAACCACAAAAACTGCACTTCGCGCCAATTCAAGGCGTAAAAAGACTAAAAAATCATACCCGCACATCTTTTTGGTTTACAGCGCATTACGCATTAGGCATGAAAAAAGATTAAAAAAAGTTTGCAAAATATTTGGTGGTTTAGAAAAAATGCTATACTTTTGTCCTTTGGAGAGGTGGCAGAGTGGTCGATTGCGGCGGTCTTGAAAACCGTTGAGCTGCGAGGCTCCGGGGGTTCGAA
>JAEIGA010014599.1_pt1 | contig 11953 bp, 7 predicted proteins | sample 9270691 | NCBI WGS metagenome assembly JAEIGA01 (sample SAMN17057246, study PRJNA624740) | gut metagenome | biome: biome; isolation source: fecal sample | host: Bos grunniens | place: China: Xizang | collected 2019
AGCTTTTCTTTTCCACCGATTTCAACATATCGCTTCCAAATATCGAGAGTGTACTCACCATCTGCATAACACCATTTGCAGTATTCTTCATTGAAATTTCCATCGGTTTCGCGACTCGTAGTACAGTCCTCCAGAAGCATTCCGCAGCATTGGCACACGAGCTCTCTTGGAGAACCAAGAAGCGTGTTGATTGACACGTCAAACAACTGTGAAAGAAGCTTGAGCGTATCTATATTCGGTATCGTTTCACCGTTTTCCCAACGCGAAACCGCTTGTCTTGTTACGAATACCTTTTCTGCCAGTTCCTCTTGTGAGAGACCTTTCTTCGTTCGAAGTTCAAAGATTATATCTTTCGTTTCCATAAAATCACCACTTTCATCAGTTGTGATTATATTATACTACAGTTTACCGAGGTTGACAAGCAACTCGCTGTTGCTATCACAAATCCACTAGGAATTCAAGGAGCTATTCTTTGTTTAAGGCTGTATAAATTTTAACCATATACCCCATTGATTTCCGACGCAAAAAGGCGGGTTTTCGGGGCAAAAAACTCGCTACAATCGTCTGTAAAACTATTTGAGGGATACTTGCCTTAGAGTACTCTTGTTTGTCACACAGGTTGAATAAGAGCTCTTTTTCTCGCGTAACCTAAAAGTTTTTTCGGACTTTTTATACCGAATTCGTTGTAAACAGTTAAAAAACGTGATATAATTTTCATATCAACAATTGATCATCGAGGAGTTTTCAATGGTACAACGTTTATATTCCAAGTGCAATATGTGTGATAAAATCACAATGATCAAATACCAAGTTGGATATGATAGCTTCCCGATTATTTACGGATGTCCGAACTGTTTAACCGGAATACACGGCAAAAGTGTTCATAACGATGAAAAATTAACGGTATCTTTTGAATTTGATAATGCTACTACTATCACCTCTAAAGTAGACCGCCCTGATTACTTTTTAGAGGTTTCAAGGGAACTACCAACCGAACATATACGACAATACCAAGAATCTGACGAAGTTTCTATTTCTCCGTTCATGAAATTGTCACGATACCTCTTTTCTCTTACTGATGATAGCAATTGGAAGCGTGCAGGTCACTTTATAGACACAGAGTCCACCAGAACTAAAAAGATTTTTGATTATGTGAAACTCTGGGAAAACAAAAAAACAGATATATTACATACCAAACTCAAAGAAGAACTTCCAAGCGAATATTTCCCATTAAACAATACCTCTGAGATTTATCGCGGATTACACACTTTGTTTTTTGGCTATATTTCCAATCTGCTTCCGCACAACTGGATGGAAAAAAAGCAAACATTTAAGAAGATTATTGATGTAAGCACAAAAAATCATGAACAGTTTCTCAAATATGCGCAACTGCATGAAGACGACGGTTTTTTCGACGAAATAGAACATAAACTTAATGGTGTTTTAGAAAACTATGTCATAGGTTTGCCGGGAATATTGCCTGCATATCTCCTTTTGGATTGTCCTGAAATAGCTGCTACACCAGAAAAATACGCCATGCCAACCGTATCTTTTGATGCTCTTTTGGATTTTTATCAAAAGAGTTATGAAACCATCATGGATGCCTCTGATATTCTGATAGGTTTAAACAATATAAACTACCGTAATGACTACGAGGTTCTCCCAAACACCTCAACAACTTATTCTGAAAAAAGGAAGGAATCGAATAAGTTGCTAAAAATCAAGGATTGTTTGCTTGAAAAAGAATGTTTTAGCGAGTTGATCGTAACCTTGCCGCACAACAGAATTCGCAACTCAATCGGGCACTTTTCAACAACAGTTGATCCTGTTTCTCAAATTATTACATTCACAGATACCCACAAAGGAAAAAAACGAGAAGAAAAAATACCGCTTATAGAATTTGCTTATATGTGTATAGCTAATTTTCATACGTGTTTTTATCTTTTAGAGATTGTTTATCAAATTAGAAAGTTTTATTTGATTTTTGTCAAAGGTGACATTCCGTTCATGCCTAAACCATTGAAATTGGATCGAAAGATCGGAAGAAATGAGCCTTGTCCTTGTGGTTCTGGCAAAAAATATAAGCGTTGCTGTGGTGCTCCTAAAAGTACACTTTGACAGCAATACAAAAGCGCGGTGTTCTTGTTTGAGCACCGCGCTTTGCTATCCTTTATTTAGTTAGTATGCTGTCAAGTGCGATTCTCATGCCGAGGCGGAAGGCGTACTCGAAGATGGCTGCTTCCGATAGACTTGCGTACTCGCTCCAGCAGTCGTGGAACTTTTCGAATATCTCCTTCTGCTCGTCCGTGAAGCTTTTTTCCAAGTCTTCATGATGCCTTGACATGTACCCAAGGAGCTCTTTCATCTCCTTTGAGTTCGTTCGGCTGTCTTCTTGCGGTATGATATTGCCGTGCCACAGTTCTTTTATAATGCTTTCCATTGGTTGCACCTCCTGTTAGCACAACACAATACCACATAACTTCCGCAAAGTCCAGACAAAATTACAAAAAAACTTATTTCTATGTCTAAAAGCCGATGCTGGAAAAAAGTTCATTTTTTTCTAGTTGTGATGTTGATTATTGTCTTTGTTTATGTTATAATGTAACACGTAAGGAGAGATGTCATGAAAAACATTTTAAATTATCAGGGCAATAAAAGAAGTTTGCTTGATTTTATATCAAAAGAAAGTGGAGATTTTATTGTACCAAATAAATACTTTTTAGACATATTTGCTGGGAGCGGAAGTGTATCACTCCATTTTGCAGATAAATATAAAGTTGCGTTTAACGACTTGGAAAAATATAGTTATCACATAATTTCTGCACATCTTCAATCAAATGAATCCCAATGTACTTTGTTAAATCTACAGAACATTTTAACTTCATATAACTCTAATAGAACAATTTTATATAATGGTTTATCAAAACATCTTTCTTTAGAACAAAGCTTCATCAATACCGGAGATGTCCAAATATTCGATCAAATTATAAAAAACTATCCCTCAATATGGAATGGCTCTTATTCGGAACTTCTTAACGGTAAAGTATCAATTGAAAAATTAGATGAAAGCAAAAACCGATTTTACGCACTGTTTACTTTCTATTACGCAAATTCTTATTTTGGAATAAAACAGTGTATCGATATAGATTCTATTAGATTTGCAATCGACTCCCAACCAGATCAAATAAAATCCTTGTTGTTTACGGCACTATATTATGCTATGAACGCATGTGTATTTTCTAAAGATGGTCATATGGCTCAACCATTGAATCCGACAAAATATCTTACGCGTTGTTTAAGGTTAAGACAAATATCCATAATCGATACTTTTGTTGATTTTTTGGAAACATTCAAACCCATTTCTAACGCAAGAGAGCATATAGGTTTCTCTCAAGATTTTGCAACATTGATTGAAAATCCACAATTAATGAAAAATGTTGGGTGTATATATGCAGATCCTCCCTATACAGATATGCAGTATTCTCGTTATTACCATCTGTTAAATACAGTTACTGATTATCGATATGTTGCACCAACAATACAAAATGGGAAATACACCAAAGGATTGTATTTAGATAATAGAATTCAGTCAGATTTAAGTTGTAAATCGAGTTGTTTAACTCAAATGAGAAAACTAATTAATGAGTGTAAGAATTATGGTATAAATTTGATAATTAGTTTTGCTTATCCTTGTGATCCATCTTCGCAAAAAACTGATAGATATGTAATGGATATTAACGATTTAATTGAATCATGCAATGAATCATTTGGAAAAAATCGAGTATTTGTAAAAACGAACGCATATCTACATTCAAATCATAGGAATTCTGAGAAAAAATCCGTATTCGAATATTTAATTTTGTGTAAAGGCGCTATAGAATGATTAACTATTCCATAGAAACAAAAAAGATCATTGAAACCACAAAGCCATCCAAACACAACCCTATATACGATGCTAGTATGTATTGGTCGCAAAAATCTTTCAATCTTGCTAGTGCTATTATAGAATTATACACTAAAAAGAATGAGATCGTTTTTGATCCATTTCTTGGCTCAGGAGTTACATTGATCGAAAGTATCTCTAATTCTCTTAACCGAAGATGCATAGGCTGCGAAATAAACGAAGAGCCTATATTTATGATTCGATCTTCGCTACAAAGAGATAATAATAAGAAAAAAATAGAGAGGCTGAGAAGTTTTGTAAAAGATTTACAAGAGTTACAACATAAATACTATCATTGTGTATGCCCGATTTGTGGTAATTCATCAATAATTAAAAGCATCATATTCGATAAAGTTAATAACGAAGTAGTAATAAAAACAGTTAACGCGACATGTCCTCAACACAATACCGTAAAAATAAATCCGACTACCGATATATTAAGGCAAATGTTTTGTAGATATGAATACAATTCAATAATAAACGCTCCGCTTATTACAAATACAAAGCTGGCGGTTCGCGAAGGTATGCATATCAAAGATATTTTTACTGATCGCAATTTCAAAGTGTTGGATGAAATTATCGGTTTAAAGAAATCGAAATATTCAGATATTGAAAATGTAATCGACTATGTTTTAATCGGAATTATACACTTGTGTAAAATAACAGATACTCATTCAAATTCTCAATGGCCTCTTTGGACACCATCAAAAGATTGTGTTGAAAAGAATGTTATTTTTACATTTGAGCGACGGGCAAAAAAAGTCGAATCTGCTCTGAGATACGCATCTGAACATTATTCTAGATCCTATGAAGCTTCTAGCTTTAAAAACATGTTGAGACCATGTGGATATTTGATTCATCACAAAGGAATTCAAAATATTACTGACGAAGACATTCAAAATGAATCTGTCGATTTTATTTTAACTGATCCACCATATTTAGGACAAGTCGCATACTCGGAGTATATGCAACTTTATAAACCTTTCCTTGGCCTAGATTTCAACCTAGAAGATGAAATTGTTGTTTCGAGTTCTCCTGAAAGGGACAAGAGCACCACATCATATTTTGAACTCCTCGATTCGGCTTTCAAAGTTTGTAGTAACAAATTGAAAAGCGGAAAATATATGTGTATGTACTTCCATGACTGTAGCTTGGATGTGTGGTGTAAACTAGTCGAAATTTTGAAAAAAAATCATTTCAAGTACATATCTCAAGCTCATGTTGATAAATTATATACACTAAAAAATATAATTAGCCCAAAGAAATCATTAAATGGTGATTCTCTTTTAATATTTAGAAAAGAGTTAGAGTATGGTCAAGATGAAATAGCATGCAAGGAAAACATTTCTGAAATAGAGCAAAACATCATACTTGAAGCAAAGCATATGATCTCTAGATTCGGTCCACAGAGCACACCGGAACTATATGATAATGGATTAATGGAGATTATAATAACCAATGGTTGGTTGATCCCACTTAGCAAAAAATACAAATCTCTAGTAGAACTATTTGAAAAGTATTTAATATGGGACACCGACAGTGCACGTTGGAAAGCAAAAAGCACATCCTAATGGATGTGCTTTTTGTATTTTATCATGATTGTATTTTTAAAGCACCATGATAGTAATGATTGGGATAATAGTACTCCAGATCCTTTAGGAGTTCTATTCCATTTATAATCTTTACTCCTGTAAGTTTAGCCACTTCCTTTCCTTCCGTTGTATAATCAGATGTAGTTATACATACGGCATCTTTCACAGATTTGCTATCTAGCGTCATCATGCTATGCAATCTTTGGATGGGCTCACTTCCCACATTGGAGATCCAACGTTTACATTGGAAAATAACTTTCATATTTCCAGGTTCTGGTGATGTAGCGATTAGATCAACTCCGCGATCTCCAGCACCGCCAATACGAGTTACATTGGTATAACCTTTTGACTTGAGCAGCTTTTTTATTAAATTCTCGAACTCATAACCATCAAGGCAGGAAATATCTACAGAACCCTCTTGCTGGGTATTGCTGATTCTTCGTTGAACATATACATTATTTGATTCTTCACAATAATTATCTAACAAAGCTTTGATGCTTGATTTATAATTATCATTACGAAGGAAAACATCAAATAAAGCCGGATCATATTCACAAAGCAAATTCGCAATTTCATAGTACAAATCATCTAATGTGAATTTTCCTGTTGCCCCTAAGAGTTTTTTGATCAATACTGGGATAGTATCATATAATTTTATAAACATGCTGGATTCATCCTCTAGCCCAGCATAAAATTCGTTAGGGTCTATTTGAACATTTGATACGGAGTCTATTACAAAGTTTTCCTTGATTATTTCTTTTGTCCTATTCAAATCTTCGACAGTGAAGTTGATGGCATAATTAGTGAAGAAATAATTCTTTATGGATTGCATTAAGGTTGAAAGCAAAATGTAATGGTTCGATGATCTACTAATAGAAGTATAGGTTATCTCGATTATTTTTTTCTCTACATTAAGATCTTTGATATACCAATATCTATTTTCTTTATCAACTTTCTGAAAAGCAACAACAATCTGAGTTGAAAGTGTATTTATATAAGCCGCTTGCTTTCTAATGGTAGGATCATTGTTTTTGATAGAATATTTTGATACAAACTCGAGTCCATTCTTTCTGGCTAACTCAATGTATTTAGTCAGCACAGTAAAATACTTTTTCTCGCCCAACTTTATGGTCATGAAAAGCAATCCGTTATCTACCAAGTGGTCAGAGAACATATTGAACATGAGATCAATATCTTTGAAATAGTTATCCAAGTCTTTTCCTGACCTGCTTGGAGCATTCGTTACAACGATCTCATCCTGTAACATTTTATTTGACAATTGGTACTTTTCTCTATCGTAAAAGATTCTTAGCCAATCTCTATAGTACTGTTGATACTCTAAGTATGGGACTTGATCTGTATAAGGAGGATCTGTATAAATTACATCGAATTTTTTGTTCGAATTATTCAAATACGAAACATAATCTTGATTATATAACTCTATCTTTTCGTTTTCGGTGAATGCATCTTGAAGAACAAAGGACAGCTCTCTCTTATACTTCTTTATAGCATCAAATTTTGATTCAAACAGATCCCAAACATTCATTTCTTGAGCTGTGTAATTAATTACATGATATAAGTTGTTTGTGCCAGAACCATACATAGCTATTTTGGATAGTGCTATGCTAAATACTAATGCGTATTCTATGATGTCTCGCTCTATGCAATCAGGCAAGGTTAAAATAGCATCTTGTATTTTAAGTAGAGCAACTTTAGAACGATTTGTAAAGTTAGTATCATATCTATCGGCGCCAGTATCACTAGTAATGTTAATTCTGCTATTTTCGATAAATTTATGATTTGGAAAACGTGACACATCTAACGAATCAATGTACTGAATTTTCGCAAGATCTGATGCTTCGAATTTTTTGGTTTTGTTTTTACACACAGGACATTTTGAAAGAAGTATTACATTGCGTCCGTCCTTGATATCACGATGAGGTGTAGGGTTGAAAAACTCGTTGGTAGATGGATCGAAGTGCAATTTGGAAATGTAATTTTTGTGTCCGCAACACGAAGTTTCATATAAAAACATTACAGATTTTTTGCATGAATTTTTTACTGTTTCAAAATGCATGTTTAAGGCATTCATATTACATTTGCTAAGCAAAATTTTAACTGCATTAAAAACATAGTTATCGATATCAGTACCGACTACGTGATTCCCGGATTTTGAAGCCGCAATCAAGAAAGCGCCTGTACCAAAGAAAGGATCATAGATTTGTGAATTTCCATCACAGATATATGAGAGAATCTTTTGCGCTACTGAATATGATTTTTTTCCTTGAAAATTCAACACATTGCTATAAAATGATGGAATCTTAGTGTCTTCCACATTTATTTGATCAAATGCATTTGATATCTTCTTTTTGGTCTCAGGAGATATGCGTATTTTAGCCATAAATATCCTCCGTTTTTGTAATTAACGTATCATACGTCTTTTCCGTTAGAAAACTTTTGACGTAACGTCCTGTTATTGCATAAGGGTTCATTGTCTTCGGTTTTCCAGTATTCCCAGCCGTTTCTAGAGCCGTGCAAAATAAGATTCGCAGCTGCACTTAGTGCGGTTGAATTTGCCATTTTGGGATTTATTATGTAATTTTTTACAAAACAAACACCATTATCGGTTTCAGTTATTATTTTTTCTTCAAGCAATTCTCGCCGAACATCTTCTGTTTCGGGGTAATTATCAGCATTTTCAAAATTCATATTTAACATTGAGCCAGAAGCAATTTCTACACTTCCGGTGTCTTCATAAAAATATCCAGATGCCGTATATCCATTTGATTCAAGGAAAATTGGTGTTTTAATGACATACTCTCCAGATAGTTCGAAGTAAGGGTACAGTTCTTGGATCTTTTTAATCAAATCCTTAGTTCTGTTGTCGATTTCTTCAATTGTCCATTGTTGTTTCTGTAGGAGTTCTTCGTTCATTTTTAGATGCGATGTAGAAGATAATATATCATTCTTATAACTCCAAACTTCGTTGCCCATTTTCGAATTGTCGGATTTTGCCGCTAATGTTAAATTGCCCAGTCGATGTAAATTTCTTTGATATACTTCTTCTGTCACCCCTAAAGTTGAATACCATTCTTCGGTAGGAGATTGAGGCATTAAATGCTCTATGCTTACCTTTGAAAGATCTACTGGAGCTGGATTTTCGTGAAGTTCTAATTTGTCAAAGAAGATTCTGAGAGTTGTCCTGATATTATACATATTAGCATTCAAAACAGAATCGTACAACTTGACATCATCAGGCATCTCCATGGAATTGCCCTTGTTCTTATTTACTAGATTCTTCTTGTATATGTTTACGATATCGCTATAATCTTTCTTGGTTTCATTTAATACGTCTTTGAGCAAAGACGGGAACAAACGAGTAATATCGCTAGTATCGAGACCGCATAGCGCACGTCTTAAAAGATAGGTATTAGTCAAATCTATTATTTCGGTGAATTGAGCTGCAGAGATCAACGTTTCTCCGTTAACACTAGTTGATTTATAAAGATTATAAAGTTCGATAAATAATGGAGCCGGCAAATCAGAAAGTATTTTTCTGAACTCTTTAATTGTAGTTCTAAGCTCCGGTTCAACCTCGGTGATATTTTGTCTATATATAGCAAAATAAAATTCAGCGTATTTTACTATTTCCTTGAAAATGCCTTCTACACCATATGCATCTTTGTTTTTTTCAAACCATTCAACAAAAACAGAGTAAACAGCATTTTTGTTAGGTAATGAGCGGTTCTTTGCTGCTAGGAAGATTCTAAAGAATGACTCCAATCTCTTTGAATCTCCTGTAAGCATTGTTTCAAGTTTCTTCCAATACTTGTTGTAGTATTTTTCCTGAGAATCACTTTCAATAGGCATTAAAACAAAATTGCGTATTAAGTCAGATGCCGTCAGCTTTGCACCAGTGGCATTTATACTCTCGAATATTTTCTGCGGATAATCATCTACGGAAACGGGGACACAAACGATGTAGAGCTTGTCCATAGATAGCAAAATATCGTTTAAAGAAAAACGTCCGAGAAGAGAAGATATAAAATCTTTTATGTAAATAAAATTCTTATACACGTTGGAGTCTTTTTCGGTTACTTTATTAAACTCTCCATTCACAATCTGCTGATATACTCCATCGTCTGATACCTGAGGCTTCAATTTAAATTTCACTTTTTCAGTATCCCATGGATTGGCGAGGAAATATTGAGCATTTAACTTGTTAACCTCTGCTTCCATACCTTGCTGGAGCATGAGTTCTTTTATTGCATAGAGCGTCAAAAATGTTGTTGTTAATCTCTGCTGCCCATCAATTACAGAAAACTCTCTTGAGGAATAGTCTATGGTGGTATCAAGATAAATCATTATTCCAAGGAAATGCTTATCGCACCCACCAACCAACACATTGTTTAAGTCGGCAAGGAATTGCTTTACCTCGCGTCCTGTTGTCCAAGTATAGTTTCTTTGGTATACAGGGATTACAAATTGTGAGCCTATGCTTTGGCGTAATAGTTCAAGCAGTCCTGTCCTCTTTGGTACTTGATTATCATTGTAAGGCATACCTTTTCCTCCAATCAATCATGAGATACAATTTTACATTCTATATTTTAACATATTTAGCAATAAAAATCAATTATTTTTACGAATAGCATTTCTAAAATTTTGAGTGATATTAATTGTGTTTTAAGAATTGGTTCGTTTAAGAGAATACTTTTTGTATATCAAAAGGTCGTTTCACGCGGAAACGACCTTGGATTTATTTTTGATAAATATTGTTTATTAAACCAACTACGCTAATAACAGCAATGACTAAAGCATTTAATCGTTTCTTATCAATAGTATTCATATGAGTAACCGTTTCTGCCAGTTTCACAGCATCATGAGAGTATTTTCTCAATTCGTCATTTTGAATCTTATTATACACTAAAAACGCTTCTAACATAGCTTTAGCATCTGAATCACCTATTTCTTTTCCATGAGGACTCGTATGAATACTTTTGTCGAATACCTTCTTTGCTAGCATTATATATAATTCTCTTGCTGCTACTCCTACTTGGTTATAATCCAAACGATTGTCAACAGTTGTCGCATCTATAAGTATTTTCTTTACAGCTTCATTCACATCAATCCAAGGTGTGTTTATAAATTTGAAGCAACTACCGATAAAATCATTGGAACTTACATAACTCAATATAGTTAGCAATGATCCAAAACGAAAAGGGTTAAAGGATATTCCCTGTGGTTGAAAAACAAATAGATTTTGACGAATGTCCCTTAACGATTGAGCCAGATTTGGTGAGTACTCAACAACCTGAACTATCAGTTTCTCCAAATATTGATTGATTGTGTTGCTTTCCTTAGGATTGACAACAAAGAATTGGTTTGAATTTATTTTATCTGCATAAAATTTTATTATTGACTTCAGTTTAGTAACCGTTGCTTGTAATTCTATCATAGTATCCTCGTCTTAGTACTTTTGGAATATTATACCACATTTATTAGTGTACTTCAACCGTTATCTTGATAAATTTGCATTTTGCGTGAGATCGCTTGGGAACCCTTTCTCTTTGTTTAAGGCAGTATAAATTTTTGATGGTGGTGAGGATTATTCTTTGTTTTAGGCATGGTGTTTTTTCAATAATTATTTTTCTCCAAACTATTGACTTTTTGAAAATGTGGTGTATAATATAACGATTTAACCTTGATGTTAAATGGGTGGCTTGGGTAATAGGAGAAGAAAAATGTATCATTATATTGAAGACAAAGAATTTCTTAAAGCGATGCGTAGAGAATGCTCGGATATCATTAATCAGCTTGTGCAGCATATTAATAGCGAAGACGTTATGGAAGTCGAAGCGCATCTCGTTGGAAGCGGAGCTAAACATTTGGAGACGCAAAACGCTGACGAACCGGTTGACCTTGATTACAACCTCAACATTCTGGAAACTCATAAATGTAGCATAAATAACGGAAGATATATTCAAGAGTATGTTAGAAAATCATTTAATTATATTTTGAACAGAAATGGCTGGAGTGATTGCAAAGATTCTACATCTGTATTTTCAACCGAATATCGCTGCTTTGACGACTTCGAAACTTCCTTCAAAATTGATTTAGCTATTGTGACTGAAGATGCGAACGGGTGGTACAGAGGTATACATAAAAAAACAGGCTTTGTTCAAAAAGATGAGTACTACTGGGTTCCAGCTCCTCAATCAAAGGGTTTGGATAAGAGAGTTGATGCTATTAAGAAAAACGGACTTTGGCAAGAAGTAAGGAAGGTATATTTAAAGAAAAAGAATATGTACCTTGTTCGAAACGATTACGATCACCCTTCATTTGTGTGTTATATTGAAACCATAAACGAAATTTGGTATGCAAACTTTAGATAATTGGAGGGATTGAGATATGGCAAAAG
>JAEIGA010014600.1_pt1 | contig 11953 bp, 8 predicted proteins | sample 9270691 | NCBI WGS metagenome assembly JAEIGA01 (sample SAMN17057246, study PRJNA624740) | gut metagenome | biome: biome; isolation source: fecal sample | host: Bos grunniens | place: China: Xizang | collected 2019
AAGCTATGATTATATAGGTATGGTAAACGGCCATCCAGGCACTACCATAAGTATCTCCCAGACCTCAGGCTCCAATGCCAATGAGATCATCAAGAATGTGGACAAGGTGGTGGAGGAGATTAGGAAGGATCTTCCTAAAGGCCTTGAGATAGTGGACCTTATGAGTACCAAGGACTTCCTGGATGCATCTATCAAAAATGTGGTCAAGACCCTTTTTGAAGCGATACTTCTGGTGGTTCTTGTGGTATTTGTCTTCCTTCAAAGCGCCCGTTCGACCATTATACCTACAATATCCATAGTAGTGTCACTTGTGGGAACTTTTGCATTTCTGTACGGGGCAGGTTTCAGCCTCAATATGATTACCCTTTTTGCACTGGTGCTGGTTATCGGTACTGTGGTGGATGACTCTATCGTGGTGGTAGAGGCTGTACAAGCCAAGTTTGATGAGGGGTACAAGTCTGCATACAAGGCGACAGTGGATGCTATGGGCGGAATATCCACAGCACTTGTTGCCACTACATTTGTATTTATGGCGGTGTTTATCCCTGTGAGCTTTATGGGGGGTACTACCGGTACATTCTATACTCAGTTTGGCCTCACAATGGCTGTGGCTGTAGGTATCTCACTTTTGAACTCACTCACCCTATCTCCGGCTTTGTGTGCCCTGATAATGACACCACACGATGAGGTGGTAGAGGGGCAGAAGGCGAGCTTCTCCTCGAGGTTCCACAAAGCTTTTGATGCCGGCTTCACCTCTATGGTGGCAAAATACAAGCATATAGTCCTCTTTATGTTCAAAAGGAGATGGCTCACACTTATCCTTCTGGTGATCGCATCTGCAGGACTCTACTATATGATGAGTACTACCAAGACAGGTCTTGTCCCTAAGGAGGATATGGGCTCTATCAATATCGATGTGAGAACCCCTCCGGGTACCAATATTGTGGAGACAGACAAGGTGCTTGCCGAGATAGACAAAAGGATAAGTACCATTCCCCAGATAAAGGCCTATTCCAGAACTACAGGTTTCGGTATGATGTTCGGTCAGGGTTCATCTACAGGTAACTTTGTCATAAGGCTTCACGACTGGGATCTCCGTAAAGGGGAGGGTGAAGATGTGGAGTCTATAGTGGAGGAGATCTACCGAAGGACAGCAGATATCACCTCTGCAGATATCATGGTCTATACCCGTGGTATGATCCCCGGTTATGGCGCCAGCAGCGGTTTTGACCTTTATGTACAGGATCAGAAGGGTGGAAAGCTTGAGGATTTGCAGAAGATAACAAATGATCTGATTGTCGAGCTAAACAAAAGGCCGGAGGTGAGCCGTGCCAAGACATCCTTTGATACAAAATACCCTATGTATCTTGTCGAAGTGGATGCTGCACAGTGCAAAAGGAACGGTATCTCTCCAGGTGACGTGCTCGATGTCCTTGCAGGATATGTGGGTGGCAAGTATGCATCCAATATGAACAGGTTTTCGAAACTCTATCGTGTCATGTATCAGGCTGCACCCGAATACCGTCTTGATACAGAGTCCCTTCAGAATATGTTTGTGAGGAACTCACAAGGGGAGATGTCTCCTATCAACCAGTACCTCAGACTCACCAGAATATACGGTCCCCAATCGATATCACGCTTCAACCTCTTTACAGCGATCAATGTCAATGGCAATGCCGCTCCGGGTTACAGCTCAGGTCAGGCTATCCAGGCTGTAAGGGAGGTGGCAGAGCAGGTTATCCCTGAGGGATATGGCTATGAATTCAGCGGTATGTCGCGTGAAGAGGCCGCTACCGGCAACTCGGTGGCTATTATCCTGGTGATATGCGTTGTCTTTATCTACCTTATCCTGTGTGCCCTTTATGAGAGCATATTTATCCCTATAGTCATCATATTGTCGATACCTTTCGGTCTTGCAGGAAGTTTCCTTTTTGCCAGGATGTTCTCTCTGGAGAACAATATCTACCTGCAGATCGGTCTTCTGATGCTTATCGGTCTGTTGGCCAAAACAGCTATCCTCATCACAGAGTTTGCATCCCAGAAGAGGAAAGAGGGGATGTCCATTACACAGTCTGCGATGTATGCTGCCAAGGCGAGACTTAGACCTATACTTATGACCTCTCTGACCATGATCTTTGGTATGTTGCCCCTTATGTTCTCCCGTGGGGTGGGTGCCAATGGCAATATCTCCATCGGCGTGGGTACAGTAGGTGGTATGCTTGTCGGAACCATTGCTCTGCTGATTATGGTTCCACCACTCTTCATAATCTTCCAGCATATCGAAGAGAAGGTTATGCCCAACAGGGGGAAAATGGAGAGGGGGCTGATGTTGCTGCTTGTGTTACTGACTCTCAACAGCTGCGGTCTTTATAAGGGGTATGACAGGGGAGAGCTCCCTGTGGTGGATAGCCTTTATACCGCAGGTCCATCAGATTCTGTTTCAGCGGCTACACTCTCATGGAGGGAGGTGTTTGCAGATACATTGCTTCAGAGCTGGATAAATACAGGTCTTAAGTACAATACTGATCTCAATGTTGCCCGATTGAAAGTTCAGGAAGCTGAGGCGTCACTCTCTGCTGCCCGTGGTGCGTTGCTTCCAGGTGCCTCATTTGGTGCATCAGGAGGGGTGTATCCAGGTACTTTTAAGGCATCTGTAGATGCAAGTTGGGAGGCAGATATATTCGGTTCTCTCCGCAATGCCAAGAGGAAGGCCCAGGTGGCGCTCGAGCAGAGTAAGGCGTATGAGCAGGCTGTCCATACGCAGCTGGTAGCCACCATTGCCACAAGTTATTATACCCTGGTGATGCTCGATGAGCAGCTCCAGATCAGTTACCGCACCCTAAAGACCTGGGAGGAGAATATAAGGACCCTTGAGGCGATGAAGCGGGCAGGTAAGACCAATGAGGCAGCTGTCCTTCAGGCCAAGGCAAACAAACTCAGTGTAGAGGCAAATGTCCTTACACTTGAGAAGAATATTGTCTCTACAGAGAATACAATGTGTGCTTTGTTGGGGGTCTCTCCCAAGGTGATAGGGCGAACCACCATCGATAAGGTGAAAATCCCTTCAACCCTCTCTACCGGTCTTCCTGCAGAGCTCCTTGAGAGGCGTCCGGACGTGCGTCAGGCTGAACTTGAGCTCGCTAAGGCATATTATGAGATAAATATTGCGAAAGCGGCATTCTATCCTAAATTGACCCTTAGCGGTGCGATAGGGTGGACTACAGGTTCGGGGAGCATAGTGCTGGATCCGGGGAGCATCATTGCAAATATGCTCGGCTCACTGACCCAGCCAATTTTCAACCGGGGCAGGCTCAAGGCCAATAAAGTCATTGCGCAGGCGCAATATGAGGAAGCTTCCCTCAAATTTACCCAGTCACTTCTTGATGCCGGTGTGGAGGTGAACAACTCCCTTGCAAACTGGCAGAGTGCCAAAAAAAGGGTGGAACTTGACAAGAAGCAGATTGTCACCCTTCAGGCGACAGTCTGGAATACACAGCAGTTGATGAGGTACGGAAATGCAAACTATCTGGAGGTACTCACAGCGCAGAAGAACCTCCTCTCTGCAGAGCTGGCAGAGGTCTCGGACCGATTTGAGGAGATACGGAGTGTGATAACACTCTATCACGCCCTCGGCGGAGGATGGGGTGAATAGATAGTATAAAAAAAGTGCTGCAAATGAATGCAGCACTTTTTTAATTTATAGTCGGAGGGTTTAGAAGTAGAAAGCCATATAGAGTGAACCTCCAAGGTTTTCGATACCTACGTGGATACCGTCATTACCTGGTGATACAAGGTCTGTTCTCACCTCCACCTGCTGTGTTGATGTGTTGAAACCTTCTGAAATCTCATATGCCTGACCACCTATTACATAGTATGCATTGAAGTTGATCTCAGCTCCGAGTGCCACTTTAGGTGCCACAAAGCACTCAACACCCATTCCTGCAGTAAGACCTGCGAAAATGTTCATCTGGCTATTAGACTCAAGAAGTCTGTAACCATTGCCGTATGTTGGGGTTGTGTTCCATCCTGCAGATGGTTTCTGGTTGACAGATGTCACTGCATTTGCATATTTGTAAGTTGTCTTGTTGTTCTGGAACCCTGCAATGACCCCAAAATTGAAGACACCCTGAACCCTGTTTCTCCCTTTGCGGTACTCAGCACCAAACATAAGGCTTGTGCCGGTTCTGCTGGTGGTGCAGTCATCAATAAGCTTTGTCTCATTGAATGGGTCAAGCATAGCCAACTTGTCATCCTGTACATATTTGTGCAAAAGATTTGTTCTGCTGATAAGGCCGATATTTGCGCGGAGACCCAACTCTTTGCTGAGCATATATTTGACCATAAGTGATGCATCAGGTGTGATGGTAGAAATCCCTACCATATCGTGATGGACAGGTGTTCCTGACAATTCGTCAAGAGAGTTGTCGGTGGAGTTGTTGAACATATTTCCCACATACCTGAATACAGGGCTCAAGTCCACTCCGAAAGCTATATCCCCACTCTCAGGGATATAGGTTTTCTTTTTGCCCTCCTGGCCATACATGATGACAGCTGAGCAAAGAAGAAGTGCTATAATTGTTGTAAATCTTTTCATATGGACTCTGTTTTAGAAAGAGATAGAATTCCATTCATATGGTTTGTATCCGAAGTCTTCGCTACTTACGTATGGCTCAAATACCATTGCCACTTTCTGATTGGCTACAAACACTTCGTCAGCTCCATATAGGGTGATGGTCCTGTAAGAATTTGCATTAGGGCTGGACTGCTCGAATGTACCTCCTTCGATAGTGTATTCATTGACAACATATTTGCCAACTTTGTCATCATACTCTTCTGCCATATATGTGAATTCAGATACTCCAAATGTTCTGGCCTCTACACGTACAGATGCGTCCCATACTCTCTCTTTTGAAGGAATGGTGAAGGTGGCATAACCGCTATTGTTGGTAGTAGCCATAAATGTCTTCACTCCAGAACTGTAATATACATCGATGGTCAAATCTACATTGTTGGCCGCCACATATTTCTTTTCTATAACATATTTTGATTTATCCTTGTCATATTTTTTGGAGTAATTGTTTTTGCCGACCAGTACCTGAAGGCGTACGTTGTAGTCAAATTTTTCAAATGCAGATCTCTCGTTGCAAGTGTAAACACCATCGCATACTGCCAAATCACCAGGGATGATAGAGATTGTCTTCTCGTTCACTTCATAGTAAACCTCAGTCTCTTTCATTACAGGTGCACCGTTCTGGATGCTCTCCACTTCGTAATATTTGCCTGTGAATGTTTCAGGTTTTACCTTTACCTCCACTCCGTTTGATGTAGAAGGAACCTCGATCTCATAGATACCGTTGGCGTCGGTGGTGTCAGCATATACAGTGTAGCCCTGAGCCTGACCTTTTGGATCTAGCTGACTGTTCTCTACCCTTACAGTAACCTTTACACCGGCAGCAGGGTTGATTTGCTGGATATATTTTCCGTTTGAGTAACCTTGTCCCATGTCGTAAACAAGACAACCTTTTACAGTAGCCTTGTAAGGGATATCATCAATACTCATAGAACTCTGTACCTTTGTACAGCTTGAGAATGCCATTGCCAATGCCAATAGCACAGCAGAAATTTTAAGGATGTTTTTCATTATTTGGTTAATTTGAATTGATTGTTTTCCTTGAAAGGGGGACAAAGGTATCTCTATTGTTCGAATAAATGAAAATATTCTATATAAATATCACCGGTATATTCATTGAGGGCCTTCTGGAGCTCTTCCCCTTTCATCTCTCTGATTGACTCCTCAAATCCGGCCTGCCCCTTAAAAAGCTTTTTCTGGAATTTTTTGTTTACCCTTTGGACTCCCTCGGATCTGCCGAAGTAGTCCTCCAATATCCAGTGCCAGCGATCTACAAATTTCCAGGCTATACCGTCAGGGTAGTTCTCTTTCATCTGTTTTGAATCGCTGAAGTGTTTTTCCAGAGCCTCGTCGGCTGAGGCAAACCTTTGGAATCCTGCAGGGGACTCTGTCATCCCTGAGTACCAGGGGATGAATGCCTCGACACATGGGCTTGTACCTGTTACCCACATTAGTGCCCCGATCTCTACAGGGAGGTAGTTGCGGAGTTGGAATATTGTGGCATTGACAGTCACATCGGTGCAGATGCATACAGGGTGGTCATTGTCGTGTTTGGTGACCACTTTCTGCTCTACATTGTCCCCGTGGCTGCGAAGGATCTCCATCATATCTTCCAGTCCCACTTTTCTGTTTGCCTTGACAGCAAAAGGGTAGGTGTCGGGGTTTGTGGTGTAGTCCCGTTTGGTAAGGTAGTTCATGGCAGACATATGTCGGATGTAGTTCCTGTCATAGCTGTATGTGTCGGGGCGTGAATATACCTTCTTGAAGATGAATTTGCCGTCGGTTTCGGGATTGTACCAACCTCTCTCTACAGCATATGTGATGATGTCCGGAGAGCCCATGAAGTTGGCTGTATCCGCAAGGTCTACCTCATTGATGCAGTAATAGTTGGGGATAGTCATTACCATATCATCAGGGATTCTTTGTGCCACCCAGTGACGACCTTTTACCACTGCGCATACCCACCCTTCATTGGGGTCGGCTACTACATATGTCCTCCCACTGCCGCGGTACCCCTTCTCCTGGACAAGGGCACCGATGAGTTCCACTGCGTGGCGGGCCGAGCGGGCTTTCTGTGCTGCCAGGGTGCGGACTTCATACAATACTCCGCCATCTGTAAAGTCCTCACGATCCTCGCGGGAGTTGCAGGCATCGGAGACAACAGCCACACCGTACTCGTTGAGATAACCGTCCGAGACGGCCATTCCAGGGAACTCTATCCATAGGTATTTGTTGGTTCCAGCGGTCTCATTGCGGGGGACATTGTATATATTGAGCATCTGCTCACCCGAATCATCCTCATTGTGGGCCAGAAGGACAGAGCCGTCCACTGTGGCCTCTCTCCCTGCCAATACTGCAAAACAGTTCATGCCATCCTGAGCCGATAGGGTGGCAACAGTCAGAAGCAGCACAATGGCTGCAGAGAAAAATTGTTTCATATTTTATATCTCTTCAAGGAATTTTACTTTACCCATATCGCGAGGTCTTGCCTCAGGGGTCTCATCCGGATATCCAAGGCCGATACATAGGCAGAATTCATACCCTTCGCTGAATCCCAGCCCTTCAACTATAGGTTTGCATATGTCGTTGTCGGTGAGGAAACGGACAGGTATACCCAAGCAGATGGAGCCCACTCCGTATGACCATGCAGAGAGCATTATGTTCTCAGAGAGAAGGCCGCAATCGTATGGAGAAAACTGGTACCCAGTGTCGCGTGCTATAAACAGCATTACGGGGGCACCGCGGAAGCACCCTTTTACCATCTCCGGGTCCATATTTGGGTGCCCGGCTGCCATCGCATCCTTTATTTTGTCCATTACGGCAGGGTCGTCTACTACGCGGACCTCCCAGGACTGTTTGTTCTGTCCGTTGGGGGCGTTGATGCCGCACTCCATAATTTTATTGATGAGCTCCCTGCTCACAGGTTCTGCTTTGTATTTGCGGATGCTGCGGCGGGTCATAATGTTTTCGACCACTGCATTGTCGTATTGTGAATCTGAATTTTGTACTGGGGCTTGATTGCAAGCTGTGGTAGCCAGAAGTGCTAAACCGAAGAAAATGGATCTGAATGGTTTCATATTGCGTTGCGTTTTCGCAAAAATAATAAATTTGCATCTCAAAATGAATAGCAATGGATAAAAAAGGATACCGCTTTCCCAAGGACCCAATGGGTGCCGCAATCTACGATTTCCATAAAAATGGCAAAGCTGCCAAATTGAGGGTCTTCTCTTCGCAGTTTGATGAGGATGAGATACCTGTGGAGGAGCTTTTCAGAGATTTCGAGAGTATGCCTTATCTGGAGAAGGTGGCTCTGGAGCTTGCGCAAGGCTCTATTTTGGATGTGGGGGCTGGGGCAGGATGTCACTCCATTGCCCTTGGACAAATGGGGAAAAAGGCCCTTGCAATGGATATATCGCCACTCTCGGTGCAGGTGATGCGTGAAAGGGGTGTAGATGCAGTGCAGGGGGATTTCTGGGACCCGGCTTTCCCCGGGAAATATGATACCATTCTGATGCTTATGAACGGATCTGGGATTATCGGCAGAATCGACAATATGGGGCGTTTTTTTGAAAGGGTCAGGGGACTTCTCAAACCTGGCGGCTCCCTCCTGATGGATTCGAGTGACCTCCGCTATCTTTACGAAGAGGAGGATGGCAGTTTTGCGATAGATCTGGCCGGAGATTATTATGGGGAGCTTGATTATCAGATGCAATATAAGAGTGTAAAAGGGGAGTCATTTGATTGGCTTTACGTTGATTTTCAGACCCTCTCATATTATGCGGAACAATACGGATTCAATGTGGAGCTGGTGGCAGAGGGGGAACATTACGATTATTTGGCGAAAATTTGGTAAATAATCGCCCAAAGCATATCTTTGCAGCCGATTTTAAACTTTTATAGCAGTGGCATTTACAACTAACACAAACATCGTACGTTATAAGCTTTTGTCAAAGCTTGTAAGCCTATGGAAAGATGGCAATCTTGTAGAAAAAATTGATTATGTTCCCATTGAGTTGAGCCCAAGGAACTCAAAGATTTTTGGAAGATGCTGTGTGCACAAGGAGAGAGCAGTGTGGAAATACAAATCATTCCCTCTTCTTGGTTTTGACATGTGGGATGAAGTGGATGAGCTCAAGCCACTCTCTGCGTATGCAAAAGAGGCTATGGAGAGGACCAAGATGAAAGATAATATCATGTGTGTTATCGACGATGCGTGCTCATCTTGTGTATCCATCAAATATGAGATCACATCTCTTTGTAAAGGTTGTGTGGCACGTAACTGCTACATGAACTGTCCTAAGGATGCTGTATATTTCGACTCTCACGGACAGGCAAAAATTGACCACGACAAATGTATCAGTTGTGGTATATGTCACAAGACTTGCCCTTATCACGCTATCGTATATATCCCTATCCCATGTGAGGAGGCTTGCCCTGTAGGTGCCATCTCAAAAGATGAGAACGGATATGAGCATATCGATGAGGACAAATGCATCTACTGTGGTAAATGTATGAAGGCATGTCCTTTCGGCGCTATCTTCGAGATATCGCAGATTTTTGACATCCTCAACTCTATCCGCAGGGGTGAGAAGGTGGTGATTATCCCTGCTCCAGCAGTCCTTGCACAGTACAAACAGCCTATTGAGAAAGTTTACGGTGCCATGAAGGCGATAGGTTTCAGCGAGGTTGTGGAGGTTGCCAAAGGTGCCATGGTTACCACTGAACACGAGGCAGAGGAGCTTCTTGAGAAGGTTAAGGAGGGTCAGTCATTCATGACTACATCTTGCTGCCCTTCGTATGTGGAGCTTGTCAAGAAACATATCCCTGAGATGATGCCATATGTATCACATACCAAATCTCCTATGTACTACACTGCAGAGATGGTGAAGAAAGCCGATCCAAACGCAAAAGTGGTATTCCTCGGCCCTTGTATTGGTAAGAGAAAAGAGGCTAAGGATGTGGAGTTTGTAGATTATGTGATGTCTTTTGAGGAGTTCAATGCTACCCTTATCGGTATGGGTATCAATATTGATGAGTGCGAACCTTACACCATCACAGATGAGTCGATGAGAGAGGCTCATGGTTTCGCCCGCACCGGCGGTGTTTCAGATGCTGTGGTTGCTTACCTTGGTGAGAGGGCAAACGGTCTTCAAATCGTGAAGGTGGCAGATATGAACAAAAAGAACATCGGTCTTCTCAAGAGCTACGCCAAGAGAGGTTCTGCAAATGCACACTTTGTAGAGGTGATGACTTGTGAAAATGGATGTATTACAGGTCCTGTAGCATTCAATCCGGATTTGGCCCAGAGCCAGCTTGTTTTCAACAAAGCTATGGCTGCTGTGAAGAAATCATACGCTGACGAACGTAAATAGGACAAGAACGGATATTTATGAAAACCGCTACTTTGCTGCTTGGCTAAGGCGGGTAAAAATAGAGGTAGCAGGCGCTGAAAAGTGCCTGCTTTTTTTGTTTATGTTGAGGATAATATTTACTACATTTGTAAGATGAAACTGATTAACTTAAAAATAGCTGTCCCTACACGTGACGGAGTGGTGGATGACCACTTTGGCCATTGTGCTTATTATACAGTATTTACTGTTGTGGGACAATCTGTTGCAGGTATTGAGACCCTCCCCTCACCACAAGGGTGCGGATGCAAATCAAATATTGCCTCTGTTCTGGAAGCGATGGGTGTGAAGGTTATGCTTGCAGGAAATATGGGCCAGGGGGCCAAAAATGTTTTGGAGAGCCACAATATCCAGGTAGTAAGGGGATGCTCAGGCCCTGTAGAGGAGCTGGTGAAGAGTTACCTTGCAGGGAAGGTGGAAGATTCAGGGGATAGTTGTGATCATCACGAATGTCATTGATTTATGGAAGAAAAAGATAAGGATTACAATACTCAGCGTAAGAAACTTCTTATGCCTGAGTATGGACGCAATGTCCAGAAGATGGTGGAATATGTCAAAAGCATTCCAGACAAAGAGAAGAGAAATGAGCAGATAAAGGCCGTAGTGGGTGTTATGGGTACACTCAATCCCCAGTTGAGGGATATAGAGGATTTCAAGCACAAACTCTGGGACCATGTGCAGATAATTGCGGACTTCGACATTGATATTGATTCCCCATACGAGATCCCGACAAGGGATATCATAACATCCAAACCGGAACCTATGGAGGTCTGCCGTACCCCTATCAATGCACGTCACTATGGGAGGAATATCGAAAATATGATTGAGGTTATTGCCTCTAAAGAGGATGGCCAGACAAAGGATGCCATGATCAAGGCTCTGGCTGTCTATATGAGGCAGCAATATCTGATATGGAACAAGGATTCTGTCTCAGAAGAGACAATCTTCAACGATATCAATATACTCTCCAAAGGGAAGTTGATTGTTCCTGGTCACATACATCTCGACTCCATTTCGGATAAGGAGGTATTCAATAGACCCGGCATTATGGGACAGAAGGAGGGACAGCCAAGAAACCAACACAATCACAAGAATAAAAACGGAAAGAAACGCTGGAAGAAATAATGAAAGAGGAACAAAAGAAACTGCTGAGACTCGTTTGTGGAGCTGCATTCGCCCTGCTTACTGTTTTTACCCTATACTCGCTTATTACATATTTGTTTACCTGGCATAATGACCAGAGTCTTCTGCACCATGCAGATTTTATGAATAATGTAGTCAAGGCTGAAAATGGTGGGGGAAAACTAGGCTTTGTCTGGTCAAACTTCCTGGTGTCAAAGTTGTTTGGCCTCGGCGCGTTTGTAATCCCGGTATTTTTTGGCGGGGTGGCACTCTTTTGTTTTTCTAAGAAAGGTGTTAATCTTGTAAGGCTTTTCTGCCTCACTCTGATGGGCAGTATTGTCTTCTCGATGCTGTTTTCGTATGTATTTTCACTTGTTGGCAAAATCTCCCTTTTCGGTGAGGGTGCAGGTGGCTCATATGGCCACTATATAAATGAGTGGCTTTGTTCTATGCTCGGAGTCTTCGGGGCAGGTGGTGTCATCCTCTTCCTCCTTTTGTTGTGGTCTGTATTGGTGAACAATAAGATAGTGGACAGGATAATCGCCCTTCTGGACCGTGTTGCTCCGAAGGAGGAGCCAAAACCCAAAAAGAAAAAGGAGAAGGCCCCTATTGAGCCCGAGACTCCTGCTGGACCTGCAGAGCCGGCAGTGGTCCTCCCAGTGGATATACTCAATGGTGGTGATGATCCTGGGGTGGATGTGGAGATTCTCCCTGTGGATGAGCCGGGATACAATTCAGATGATGAACCTGTTGGAGGATTTGAGCCAGAGCCTGCGATAGAGCCGGAAGTGGT
>JAEIGA010014601.1_pt1 | contig 11953 bp, 7 predicted proteins | sample 9270691 | NCBI WGS metagenome assembly JAEIGA01 (sample SAMN17057246, study PRJNA624740) | gut metagenome | biome: biome; isolation source: fecal sample | host: Bos grunniens | place: China: Xizang | collected 2019
GAACGCCACGTGTTCCCTGCTTTGTTTGTTTTTACTTTATCTACCGCCTTCAATGTAGGTGGGTGATACGGTATAGGATTTTTAGATAAACTTCCCACCTTTGCTTTACTAAATACTGCTATTTCCTCTATTGCGTTCAATGGCTTGTAATTAGCATTAAGAAATCCCGTCGGCGTTTCCTTCTTCCAAAGCCATAAATACCTAAACAACTTAATATTTGAACATATCAGTTGTGAAGTAAATGGCTGCGTACCGAAAAGACAAATAACGCCGTTGGGCTTTATAATTCTTTCATACTCTTTCCAAAGTTTTTCTAACGGTAAAGCCTTATTCCATTTATGAACTACGCTTGTTCCGTAAGGCAAATCGCATAACACAAGGTCAATAGATGAATCAGGGATGCTCGGCATTACTGCCAAGCAATCCCCACAGTAAAGTTCCTGTTTGTTCATTAGGTTACAAGCGCTGCAATACCTTTAACAAGATACGGAGCCGCAACCAAAATTGCGAAGATGACAATTAAACCTATACCGTAATTAACCAACATCTTCTTAGCCTTTGCCTTATCTTCGTTTTTCGTAGCGATGATAATAGCAATACCCATTGCAATCGACCATACACCTGCCGTTGCCAAGAACACCCACATCATATATGGACTGTATTCATCAAAAAGATAATCAACGTAGTTTGATACTTTTTCATACTGAGCGCCCATATCTTGCTCGTAGGAATCGGTACAAGTAGAACAAATATACGTTCTCTTGATAACACCGTCTATATTTTCTTCGCTTGCAAGCTGATAGTTATGTCCTTTTTCGGGAATTTCGTCGATACGTTCATAATCACACTTTGAACACCCATAATATCTTTCGCCCTTAGTATCACAAGTCGATGCAAGAAGAACGTGCGTTTCTAACGAGTGTCCACTCGGACTTACGATATTTGTCTTATACTCATATTGACAAGCCAAGCAAGTGTGAAGAACACACCCCTCTTCCGTACACGTTACTTCTACATACGTTTCTACATAATCGTGTCCTGTTGCTTTCAAAATTTGTGTTTTATACATATCACTACATCTTGAACAGCTTTGACCGATATACCCTTCTTCCGTACAAGTCGGTTCTACTCTCTTTGCTTGATAATCGTGTCCGAGCGCATCTACAAAAGTATCATTATAACCCGTTCCACATCTTGAACAAATATGAGTTGTATAACCTTTGTCCACGCAAGTAGGTTCAATTACTTCGGGTTCATAAGAGTGTCCCAATGCAGGGATTGCTTCATTATACTTATAATTACACGTTGCACAAGTTTTATATCTTAAACCGTTTTCCGTACACGTTGCACTTGTCGTAATTCTCCAAGCGCCATATTCGTGTCCGTGTGCATTTACATAATTTTCGATATAACTATCTCCACAAACGCTACAAGTTTGAGTCGTATAACCTCTATCCGTACAAGTCGGTTCAGTTACCTTTGCTACGTATTTATGACCTTTCGCATTTACATAAGTATCCACATACGTATCGTCGCATCTGCTACATACGTGAGTAGTATAACCTTGCGCAGTACACGTCGGTGCCGTTACCGTTGCCTTATAATTGTGTCCTTTTGCTAAAATTGTTTCAGTCTCGTATGCACCGCAACTGATACAGTCTCTTCTTTGAGTACCCGTATCCAAGCAAGTGGAATCTTTGATTACATACCAACTGCCATAATCGTGTCCGTTTGCAGAAACTACGTCATCGTTAAACGTTGCGCCACAACGAGAACAAGTATAAACCGAATAACCCTCAGCCGTACAAGTCGATTCTACAACCTTTGTTACTATATAGTTATGACCGAGCGCATCTACATAATTTGCATTATACGTATCACCACAATTCGCACATTCATATACCGTATATCCGTCAGTCGTACAAGTCGGCACAACAACTTTTTGTTCTTCGTAATAATGGTCGATTGAGAACGTATAAGTTGTAGAACGGTTCGCATCATTCGTCAAAACAAATGTATGGTCGCCCTCTGCTTTAATCCACGTTCCGTTGACATAACTTTCTCCGTTAAGAGTACCCGAACAATTACTATCCGTCCAAATTACGCATACTTGCGTACCACTACTTGCCCTTACAATCTGAGCAGTCGGAGCCGATATACTTAAAATTACAGTATAGGTTGCCGACTTATTTCCATATCCGTCCTCAGCATAAAATGAGTACGTCCCGTTAGGTTGAGTTTTGGAAATTGTTACGCTTGTACTTGCCGATTGAACAAATGAGCCACTTGGTGTTTTGTAATATAACTTCGTTCCGCCAATGTTATCCGATGCGCTTACTGTAAAACTATCACTAAGCGTATCGCCAAAATTACCCTTTGAAATAGATAATGTCGGGGCTTTGTTATCGAGCGAAATAGTCATAACGGACGATTGAAGCGAAACATTATCAACGCAGTAAAATGAGTACGTCCCGTTTTCCGTCAACTGTGTTCCACTTGTATAGGTCGTATAGCTACTTGCGTTAGGTTTTTTCACGTAAACAGTCTTAACTCCCGACGAAGCATCCGAAGCAACATATTTAATATAACTTGCAGTAGATTTTGCACCTGAACTTACAGCCGTTGTTCCGCTATACAACACGCCAACGGGAGCCACCGAATCGAGATAAATAGTCGTAACGTCTGAAATATTATTTGCTTTGTCCACCGCCCTGAACTGATATTTTCCGTTCGCTGCACTTGCCGCTATTTGCGTACCCGAAGTATAGGTCGCCCAACTTGTAGAACTCGGTGTCATATATTGCAAATAACTAATTCCGCTACCACCATCACTTGCCGAATAGGAAAATGCCCCACTTGTATAAGACGATGTTAAAGTCGTTCCACTTGCATTTTTTACCACACCTGTCGGTTTACTATCATCGTAAAAAACGTAATATGTAGATGTCTGATTTTGGGCATTGTCCTTAGCATAAAATGAGTACAAACCGTTCGTGCTTCCTGCCGAAAAAGTCTTAGAAGATGCTACCGAAGAATAGGACGAAGAATCGGGCGTTTTGTAATATAATGCCGCAAGACCACTACCGCCACTATCACTTGCACTTACCGTAAATGCTGCATTTGTATATTTACCCGTAGTTGACGTAGATGCGCCACTAATTGTTGGCGTTGTAGCATCTACCGAAAACGTAAACGATGCAGTGAAACCTGCTTGGTCGTACTGACGGTTATTAACGAGCCAACCTGCACTATCGCCAAATGTTCCCGTATATGTACCGTTTGCCAAACCTGAAATAGAGAACGTTCCCGTTCCACTTCCTACCGTTGTTCCCGAACTATTCGTTACCGTAATTTTGGGAGACCCCGAAGATGCAGATAACGAAAGTGTTACTGTACTACTGTTTATATATCCGTTCCAAGTACCCGTTCCCGATGCACTTGAACCGTAAATACTTAAAGAGTAGGTTCTATATGAACCCGAACCAACTCTCGCAGTAAAACTCGTTGCTGTTCCCGAACCCGTATTAGATGTAGAAGTATTGCTCTTGTAGTAGCAAGAATATGTCATAGGTACTGCATATTTAGGGGTTGTTACTGCTGCGGCGTGTGCCGTAGTTGTACCAAAACCACCAAAAAACAAACCAAAGCTCATACAAAACACGAAAAGTGCGGAAAGAATAAGCAACTTTCTTGATTTAGTTGTTTTAGTTTTCATTTAATTCCTCCTTTTGTTTTTGCTCGTTAAAGAGCGTTTGAGCGTAATCTCCTGAAATTATTTTTACGCTCGTTCTTAGTTCCGTTGAGCCGATAAAGAAAGCCTGTCCCGTTATTGCCGAGATTATCATTCTTTGTTCATCGTCATTGAAACTCTCTCCGACCTTATATACGTCTAAAACGTCTTTCATATCGGGTGCGGAAAGTTTGAAAATAAAAGTGTATTGACTATTTTTGATTATTGCACTCGTCTTTCCCCTTAACTCTTCATTTGCGTTCCAATCGGCAATATTCTGAGTGGCAGGGATAAAACTACCACCGTATTTTCTAATACGCTTACTCATCGAGAAGAAAAAGTCCAACGCTATCGGGAACTTTGCATCAATGAAAAGGTGTGCCTCGTCGCAAACAATCATTGTGCGAAGATTTTTACCATTTTTATTGAGTTCTCTTGCATTGATAACTTCTTGTTCAATAAACCTAAATACGAGAAGCATCTGCGCATTAGCGACGGTATTATTCTTATTTGCAAAGAGTGATTGAAAGTTAAAGTCGATAAGGTCGGCATCCACTTCCAATGTGGACGGTGCGTTCCAAATATCTGAATAACGTCCTTTCACAAACTTTTGCAAATAAAGTTCTGCTGTACGCATATCTCTAAGCGTAAGCGCATCCATTGTTTCCCTATCTTTTAGCATAAGTGTTTCGTACATATCGCTAAAAGTCGGGAACTGTTCAGGGGTAAATTCGGTACAGTCCGTTGCTTCCGAAATACCCTTTCGTTCATACGTTTCAACTGCCAAATTATTGATAAGTTCAATAACGTCCGAAGAAGCACCAACAAACACTATCTTAAAGAAAGATTCGAGCATTTTAAGATGCGTATTGAATGTTACAACGGGGTCTGCCGTATTCCCATCTTCGGTCAACACCTTGTAGATATGGAAAGGGTTAATTCTACCCTCTTTTGCATTACCAACGTCAATAATATTGCCTGAGAGATTTCGGGTTACGTTCAAATACTCGGCTTCGGGGTCAAGTACGATAATTCTTGTGTCATTAGCCCACTCATTAAGAATAAGGTTTTTCAAGAAATATGACTTACCTGAGCCTGACTTACCAATTACAAAACCGTTAGAGTTTTGATAAAGATTGCCACGTTTCCAAAGGTTAAAGATAAAGGGATAATGGTTACTCTTATTCTCGCCAAGCATATAACCGCCCTTATCCATTACAAATGTCCTTACAAACGGGAAAACCGCCGCCAACGACGAACTGTTGATACCACGTTCATAGTTGCTAAGCGTTGACGTGGGTGAAATGTTTGCACTCTTAAAGGCTTCTACTTGCATACCGTAAAGCATAGATGGTTTGAAATTTCCCGTTAGCATAGAACGACGTACTTTCTTTTTATAGTTCGTATCGTCTAAGTAGTTGTATGCCGTTACCGTGAGCGTTACATCCAAAAGTGATTCGTTCTCGGTTTGGAGACTATCCAAAAGAGCGTGCATTGTTTCTCTATGCGTTTCGGCGCTGTTCGCTTCACTTGCCTTTTCAGATAAGATTTGCTTTGTTTCCATTTCGCCAATAACCTTATCAATGCGTTTTATTGCTTTGTATTTGTCTACGGGTTTTATGTGCATAACTACCTTTGTATTAGGTATATTGAAAAGGTCTGCACCCCAAGCATTTTTAACTCTTAACGGATAATCTGCAATAGATAATACTGCCGCTTCCGTACCGTCAATCGTATAACGGTTTGACTTGAACTCAACTTCCTTAGGCTTTACCCAATCAAGCAAATCTTCGTCCTTAATATTCTTTACTTCCCTTTCATCAAAGTTACGGGAAAAACTGTACTTCAAGAAAATAGCAGTTTCTCTACGACCTAAGATTTTCGTTTCAATACCGCATTTATTGATTTCTGATGCGATGTTTACAGTATTGTTTTCAAGGTCGATTTCATTTCTTCCGTACACTACCACGTAATAGTCTGAAATATATTGTTTACGGATATTATTCAGTTTATCAATTCTATCAATTCGCTCTTGCAAAAGATTAGTCTTAATCTTCTTAATCTCTTCCGAATCAAAACCCTCCTTTACTGCCGAAAGTCTTTCAAACACCTCTCCCGAAAACGAGTCAAGGTTTACAGGACGGTCTATCTTAACAATGTCTGCCATTTGCGTTCCGTCGAGAAACTTAAAAGCATTTGCAAGATAATTGATGTCAATGTTTTGCTGAACTATGTCCTCAATACCGAAGTTCTTTTGACCTACCTTAATAACACGACCATAGTAGCCATTGTTGTATTCAAGTAAGCCGTTTTCCTTTATATCTTTTAAGGATACAAGCGTATCAATACGCTCTTTTTCCTTTGCGGCATCTTTTGTGTATTTCTTCTTAGATATTAGGAACTTAATGTTCTCCATAATACACGAGTAAAATATACCGTCGCTCGTAGGCATAAACATAATGACTGCCGCTAAGCCCATTACGATTGCAAAGCCCCAATTCCCTGCCGTTACACTAATAAAGATAATAGCGAACACAACGAGAGCAACGATAATGTCAGGCATCGAATAGCATTTCCATACCGTATTCTTTACCTTAATTTTTTTGGGAATTATACGCATTATTCACTACCTCCATCAGTATTTCCCGAACCGTCAGACGTGTTCTCTTCGTTAAACTTATCCGAATCGTCTGCGGATTCACTCTTTTTGTTCTTAGATTCTTTTATCTTGTTAGCAATTCCTTTTCCTGCGCCAATACCACCTTTTATAAGTTTGAACGCCGCACCAAACGTTAAAGCACTTGCAATACGTCCTCCGTAGAAAGCGCTGTGTAAGAAGCTACCACCTGCGTGCATATCGTCAGCTTGACCGAACAATCTTGCAAATAGGGATTGACCTGCGGGAATTACCATAGTTCCCCCGATTATCATAAAGATAAGGAACATTGAATTACCGAAACTGCCTACCCCGTCTATGTGCATTTTTGTTATTAACGGTAATAGCAAGATGAAAATATTAACTGAAAATACAGTTCCATACGCAAGTATTATCTTCGTTACAAAAGTCTCTCTCCACACCTTAAATCTTGCCCCATCGTCTAATGGTAAAGTTGCCATAGATACAGGCATAACGATATACATAAGTACAATTTCATAAATGCGTTTTGCAAGATTTATAATTGCCACTATAAGTGCAATCACTAAGGCGATAGATGCAACCATAGACGGTAAATAAAGGAACGTATCAGGGTTTATCATTCCGTTTCCTTTCCACGATGTGGGCCATATACCAAAAGCGGTAGCGTTGTAGTCGCCCATTATCGTGGATACACTACAACTTGTTATATCTACTTCCGCAAAAGAATATCCGTTAAGCCACTCACCTACACAAGCATTAAATAATGCGTTGGAAAGTTTGGTTGTATTCCCTATTTGGAAAATTTCCGCTACAAGCGTTAATATCGAGTTTGAGATAAGAATACCCAAGATTACAACGGTAAGCATTGCCATTGTTCCAAGTAACGCCAAACCGATTTTGCCGATAATCGACGATACATTTCTATTGTTTGCAATCATATTTTTTACGAGAGCAACTATTCCAAAAATACAAGTCAGCCCTACTGCCAATATGAATACACACCAAAAGATAGTACCAACTGTCGAATCTCCTATCAGGTATTCGATTATATTCACTCTTTGTCCGTTTACTGTAACGTCCGTAACCCCTGCAATCGCAGAGAATATTTCCATAATTCCGTCTATTAGTCTTAGAAACCACAAGAATAAAAGCATTATTAGTTCTTGAAAAAATATAAGCATTTTATCCTCCTTACCAAGTTACCCAATGGGATAAACCGTTAATTAAAAGTGGCGCACCTACTGCTATAACAAACATTACGATTACGCCAATTAGCAGTCCTTTCAGCATCCCACGAGCATTGATTTTCTCTTCATTTTTTTGTGCTATAATTACTCTAATTCCTATATAAAGCGCCCATACAATAACGATGGACGACATTGCAATTACCACATAAATCCATATAGAATTTACAAGTTCTTGAATTTTAAGAATTATCGTTTTGAAACTTCCTTGCATATCCGTCGCAAGTTCAGTTTTGTTTAATAGTTCTTCCAACGTCATTTCACCTACGTCCAAACTTTCATAGTCAGCAAATTGCGGTTTGTTCATATACGCTATATTTCCGTCTGCATCTTTTGCATAGAAAATAAAGCAAAATGTTCTCGATAAGTTTCCCTCGTAGATTTGTGCCAAACCACAGTTAATACCATATCCGTTTTCTTCGGGAAGCCCATTGGTAGCAACTACATCGGCTATTGCCGCACCATTTGCTTCAGCTTGCTTATGGTAATCTGCCGTTAGGTTATATTTCAAACCGTAATCTTTCGGGAAGATAACAACGCCGTATGTAAACGAAGTGTCATAATATTCGTTCGGAACATAATAGCAGGCAATAATGTATTTACCTCTTTCTGCTGTATCCCCTTTTCTAAAAGTTACGAACACCGTATTATCAATAATATCTTGCACCGTGTAATTGCTTTCTACTGTTTGAGCATTTGCCGTTACTGTTCCCCCTCCGAACATTGATATAGTGAGAAGAAACATAATCACGAAAAGGAACAACGATTTTGATTTATTTATAGTTTTCTCCATTATTGCCCTCACATTTTAATAAAAAAGGCGACAAGAAATCTCTTGCCGCCTTTCCGTCTTAGGTATTAGCTTATGCGCTAATACCAACCCAAGCGCCGAGACCTTCAATGAGAAGCGGAGCGCCCATAGCCACAACGAAAATGATAATAATACCGATAATAAGGTTTTTAATCATATCACGTGCATTGATTTTCTCTTCGTTCTTATGAGCAATGGCGATTTTGATACCTACGTATGCACCCCAAATAACGACAACCGCCGCAAGTGCAAGTACAATGTAAATCCAAAAACTGTCCATCAAAGTGCTGATGTTAGCAACAATTTCCGCTAAACTTTCGTTCAAAGTTTTAGCCGCTAAAAGATTAGTCATACTCTTATACCTCCTTTCTTATACAACAGGCAATACTGCCGCACCCGTAGTAGGTGCAGAGATGCCAACCCACGCACCGAGACCTTCGATGAGAAGGGGTGCGCCCATTGCGATAACGAACATAATCACGATACCGATGATTAAGTTTTTAATCATATCACGAGAATTGATTTTGTCCTCGTTACGGTGTGCAATAGCAATCTTGATACCTACGTAGGCACCCCATACTACTACAACTGCTGCCATCGCTAAAACGATGTAAATCCAAAACGAATCCATCACTTCGTTCAACTTAGTTACAATACCACTCAAGCTATCGTTAAGAGTGGTAGCCGCCAATAAATTCATCATAAATTACTTATCTCCTTTTTCTTTTTTATTTTTGTTTTTGTTTTTGTTCTTTTTGATGAGAATATATGTTACTGCACCACCGACACCAAGCACCACAAAGATTACCAAGAGTACGGGAAGTAATGAACTATTCCCCTTTTCTTCTTTATCTTCATTAGGTGTTTCAGGTTCGGTAGGCTCGTTAGGTTCTACGGGGTTTTCAGGCTCAGTAGTATCGCTCGGCTTATTCGGTTCATCAGGTTCACTTGGAACGTCAGGTTCTACGGGAACAATAGGTTCATCTACTTTGTTCTTGACATCAAGTACGCCAATAACATTGCCCGATTCTTCAATAACAATTACCGTGTAATCGTCTTGCTTGTCCGTAAAATCAATACTTCCGTTTCCGTTCAACACTTCAACCGTCGTATTCTCTGCGCTGTCAGTAATAAAGAACTGAATAGCGCCGTTATACGTTTCGCCACACTCACAGTCGTATGTAATCGTTAAAAGTTTACTTTCGTTATCATACAGATAACCGAATACATACTCGTGTGTTTCCGTTTCACCACCTACGTTATCGGGATTCTCTTCTTCACCTCCGCCCAAGTCAGGGTTTTCAGGCTCAGTAGGTTCACTCGGTTCAGTAGGTTCTTCGGGTTCAATAGGTTCAATGGGTTCAATGGGTTCCGTAGGTTGTTCAGGCTCTACGGGAACTTCGGGTTCGTCGGGAAGTTGCGTGTATCCATTGTCGCCACTCGTTACATAGTCCGATAAATAACTGTAATCACATACGCTACATTGATGCTTGGTGTAACCAATGCTATCAGCTGTCGCTTCGTACACGGTATCTTCAAACGTATGCCCTACGGGTTTTACATAATCACTTACATATCTATTTCCACAGTCGGCGCAAAGGTGTACTGTAAAACCGTAGGAAACACAAGTAGGTTCAACTTTACTTTCTTGATGGCTATGCCCCGTCGCTTCTACGATATTGTCTTGATATGAATACTCGCAGACAAGACAGGTATAGGTCGTATATCCACCCTCAGTACAGCTTACTTCCTTGATTTCCAATTCATAGTCGTGTCCGTTTTCAGGAACAACGCTGTCTACATAGAAATACTCGCACACAAGACAGGTATGCGTTGTGTATCCTTGTTCGGTACACGTCGGGTCTACTATTACGTCATCGTAAGTATGTCCCGTTGCATCTACATAACTATCTGCATATTCATAGCCACACACATTACAAAAATGAGTGGTAAAACCTTTATGCGTACAAGTCGGTTCTATTACAACATCGGTGTAATTATGCCCCGTAGCTTGTACGTAGTTATCTCGGTACACGTCTCCACAAAGAGAACACGTGTATTCGGTAAAACCATTATTCGTACAAGTCGGAGCATACTCAAATGTTTCGTATTCGTGAGCGCAAACATTATCCGCCTCTGCTGCAAATGCCGTAGTGCCACTTGCATTGCCCATCAACGCACCGCAACCCAACACGGTAAAGGCAATCGCCAATACCGTCATAAGCAGTTTGTTTTTAGTTTTTTTCAATTTTCTTCTCCTTTTTTTTATTTGACCGCACTCGCTTGTAAATCCATAAGTTCGTGTGTCATTTTGTCAATATAGTCTGCCATATTGCGAATTTCATAGGCTTCGCTTTGGCAATAGTCGCCCGTTATCGAATACAAGAATGATGCTTTATTTTCGAGCTTAATACTAAGAACAGTACTTGCATCTCTGCCTTTGAGCATTTTCACAAATTCATTCAACTTTACGTGAATATCATCTATTACTTTCTGCCACTTCTTGTCTAATTCCGCAAGTCTTTCTTCTTCTGCCCTTAAATACGCACTTTCTTTCTTGTCATCCTTTGCAATTTCGTCAAGAGCTTTATTCTCAACGCTTTGTCCTTGTCCGCTTTTATCAATATCAAACACGTACTGACTCTTATCAAATAGCACGGCTTCTCTCTTTGAAATGTCCGCTTTACCGTCTGCAAAATACACTTTTGCCAACTCGTAAGACGGTGTAAATCTCGTCCAAATAGGCTCATAACCACGTACTGATACGATGGCATCACCTTTTTCGTCGCCGTTAAGTCGTTCAAGCATACCAACCGTAATAAGTGGTTGATTACTTGCGCCCGTATTACTTGATGCAGGGTTTTCTGCGTTTGTATTTACGGAAAAGTTTTTGATTTTCTTCTGCCCACACAACTCAGAAAACTCTTTTCGGGTGTCCGCATCGTCTGAACCAATGAAAATCTTTACGTTACAGTTTGTTTTTATGATGTCGCCTATGTCTCGTCCGTATTTTGCAGTAAGTTGTGAAAAACTCTGCAACACGAACAAGAAGCGAATACCACGTGAACGTGCTACGGTTACCATACCCTCGATATTGTCAAACTTAGGCAAGTTTCCGAACTCATCTAAAACAAAGTACGTATTTCTTTTTAAGATTGCCGTATCAATTCCCTCTTCTTTTCTACGTAGATTTAAGTTCGCCTTTTCAACCAACTCTTTATACATTTGAGTAATAAAGAGCGTTACGAAACGGTGTCTTGTAAACCTTTCATCGGGAACGATAATAAACACGGCGTTTGGCTCCTCGTCCATATTGATTATGTCAAGGTCATTTTCGCTCGTCAGAGACAAAATACCGTCATCAGCGAGCTGTTGCATATAACTGTTGACTTCCGATAAGTACGACGTTAAGGTTTTATCCGACGTAATGAGAACGGTGTTTACCAAGCCCTTAACTTTTGAAAATTCGTCTCTACCTTCAAGCAGATATTCTCTCAGTTTCGTGGTATCTTCTGAACAGTATTTCGTAA
>JAEIGA010014602.1_pt1 | contig 11953 bp, 9 predicted proteins | sample 9270691 | NCBI WGS metagenome assembly JAEIGA01 (sample SAMN17057246, study PRJNA624740) | gut metagenome | biome: biome; isolation source: fecal sample | host: Bos grunniens | place: China: Xizang | collected 2019
CATATAACGATGATACGCGGCTTGCGTGTACGATACTTGCGATTCCGAAAGGAAGGCAGCATAAGATAGTGATGAGGATAGCCCTTGTCAGATGGGTTTCAGGGCAGGGCCGTGTGTCAGGTGATGAAAGTTGAGAGTTTTCCATTAGATATAAAGTGCTGTGTTGATTTTCTGCATGTTCTTCTGCTTGGTCGCATCCATTATGTGGAACAAGTCTACGAGCCACCAGATGTAGCAGCCACCGCAGGTGAGAAGTTTTCCTACTCCGAGTCCAATGTCTCCAAGTGCGAATCTGTCTACTCCAAGCATTCCGAAGAATATGGATATGATGAGCATCAATGTCGGATCTGTGAGGCTGGTATATGAAATCCTCTCAAAGTCTGAGTCTGACATTGTCATCATTTTCTCTTTAATGATGTGCAGCTGTGCTTCGGGGAGTTTATTGGCATTGGCAGAGAGCCACATTCTTACTCTTTCTTCTCTTCTGCTGTCGGTAATGACAACCGGAGCAGGTGCTGCAGATTCAAGAACCACCTTGGTTCCGCATTTCATACAGAAATTAACTCCTTCCTCCAATGGGTTTCCACAGTTTCTACAATAAGCGTTCATATTGAATAGTTTTAAGTCGTTTCCGCAAATTTATGAAATGTCCGGCCAAATCACAAAATATTTATGATTATAAAAAGACAATGATCTTCCACATCATTATTCCGGATACTATCAGTTTAAGTCCTGTTCCTGTGATGAAACCGAGGAATGAACCGATGGCTGCCTTGAATGCCTGGCCAAAGCCTTGGCGGGTGTAGTACCATTCACAGAGAAGGGCTCCGAGGAATGAGCCGAGAATCATTCCGACAGGGGTAAGTACGATACCGAGAATGAGTCCGGCGATGGCGCCTCTTTCAGCATATCTGCTTCCTCCTGTGACTTTGGTGAACCACATCGGCACCACATAGTCTATGACTGATACGATTACAGTGATGACTCCCCAGATGATGAGGGTCTTGAGAGGTACATCTTCCGGTCCCCAGATGTAAAGGAGCAGAAGTCCTGCCCAGCTGAATGGTGTGCCCGGAAGTCCGGGGAGTATACTGCCTGCGATGCCGATGATACCGGCCAGTACTGCCAATATTGGAATAAGTATGTCCATATTATTCTTTTGTCATGATTTCTTCAATGTCAGAGGATTTGATCGGCAGGCGCTGAGAGCCGAGACGTCGTGCGCCATTTTCGGTCACCAGTACGTCATCTTCCAGGCGGATGCCTCCGAAGTCATAGTAGCCGGCAAGTTTCTCATAATTCACGAATCCCTTGTCTGTACCTTCACGTTTCCACTGCTCGATAAGTGCCGGGATGAAATAGATTCCCGGCTCATCGGTCACCACATGTCCAGGCTTAAGGTTACGGGCCATACGGAGATTGCCCATACCCAGAAGAGGAGAACGCTGGCGCTCATCTCCATATCCTACATAGTTCTCGCCGAGATCTTCCATATCATGCACATCCATACCAATGTTGTGGCCAAGACCATGCGGCATGAAAAGTCCGGAGATTCCGCAGGCAACCATTTCGTCTACATCTCCACGTACGAAATCCAGAGCCTTGAGTTGTTCGAGCATATAGCGTACGGTAGCACAATGCACGTCCCAATACGATGTACCAGGCTTGGTGATGCAGAATGCCAGTTCGTTAGCTTGTTCTACAATGTCATAGATTTCTCGCTGCTTTGTAGTGAACTTCCCGCTGCAAGGATATGTACGGGTAAAGTCGGAAGCATAGTGCGTATTGCTTTCTGCACCTGCGTCCACAACGAGAAGACGTCCCGGAGTGATGATCTGATGATGACTGTGATTGTGAAGGGTCTCTCCGTTCTGGGAAAGAATCGTAGTGAATGATGGACCCCAGCCTTTCGAGTATGTGACACCTTCCATACGGCCCACGATCTCCTGTTCAAGCACTCCCGGCTTACATCCGCGGCGCGCTTCAGTATGCATCCAATATCCGATCTCCGCAGCCTTATCCATCTCTTCTATTTCGCACGGTTCCTTGATAAGGCGTAGATCTACGACGGCCTTTACGAGTTCTTCAGAGGCACCACCTGCTGCTACAGGACCTGTTTTGCGGACAACCGCATTCTGAATTCCAGTAAGTTCTGCAATCTTCATCTGATTGTAATATCTTGCAGGCGGGAGGAAGTGTACCGGACGGCCTGCAGATACTGCCGCAGTCACGGCCTTGTCAAACTCTGCAAGCGGAAGGGTCTTGGCGCATCCGATGGCATCTCCTTTCGACGCCACTGTAGGCTGAGGACCCATCCAGATGATGTCGTCGATGTCGACATCATTGCCGTAGAGGCATTCATCACCATTGTCCAGATCCAGGAGTGCGGCGAACCAAGGCTCATCCACTCCCCAGAAATAGAGGAAACTGCTGTCCTGACGGACCTTGTAGTCATTGCCTCGGTAATTGGTCGGAGCATCGGCATTGCCCGGAAATATGGCAATACCCTTTGCGCCCTGAGCCTCCATCTTTGAAAGGAGTGCGCGGCGGCGGTTTACATATACATTGGCTTCAAACATTTGATTATCAGATTTCAGGGTTGATTATGATTTCGTCAATATAAACTTCTGTTTCGCTTGTGAACTCGAGTTTCAGATACTTCTCCGAGAGGTTCAGTCCCTCGAAGACGGCATAATCTATGAAGGCATCATGACCGGTATTCGGAAATACAGGTGTCTCAGCAATACCAGCCAGACGGTAACGTGTGTCCTCTGATGCGTCAGCAGCCCAAAGAAATACCTTGGAAGGAGGGGTTATGCCGTCCTTGTGGGAGTTCAGCATTCTGAGCATCACGGTGTTTCGAGGTGTCTCAGAGTCAAACTCTATGTAAAGTTCAGTTTTTCCTGCCGGATAACGGGACCATCTTTCATCGCGTACATCCTCAAATGCGGTAGCCTCGTCGCAAAGTTTCGGGTCAATGAGATAGTCTTCTTCACCAGGGCAATAAGTCAGATAGCCGACAGGAGTGTCGATGTTTCCGCAATAGCTTCTCTCCATTATCTTCCACTTCAGGTCACCGCTGAGCCAGTCCATATAATTCTTATGAAAATCAGCAGACCAGTGAGGCTGTCCAAGATGGTATGTTGATGCAGGATCTTCGACAAGGCCGCAGAATATGAATGAGATGATCTTTTCTGCGCCACCGGCTGTTGCTGCTACCTGTTGTGAAAGGAAACGGCTGAATGGAGCGGGAACCAGTGCTGATGTCCGGTCGTTGGTCGCTTTCTCCCAAGCGAATGACTCGCAATTGGCCCACATCTCGATTCCGGTCTTATCGTGAATGGCGCGGAGTTTCTTCCAATTCTCGCGCAGGCGGGTCAGCGGATATCTCTCGCGTACGCATCCTATCTCATCCTGATATGCGATGATATCCACTGTCAGACGTGCTATCTGTTTTTCATAACGGGGATCCTCGAAGTCAGAGTTGAATATTCCGTAGGGGGAAATCATTATCTTCTTGCCGGGTGTCAGTTCGCGGGCACGGGCCGTCAGGGCGTTTACCGCTTCTACTGCGTAATCCGTAAGGACGGGGCCGAAGCAATCCTCTACGGGAAGATACCATCCGTACATTGCAGGGTGATTTCCGTAAAGTCCGGCAAGTTCGGTCATCATTTCGATCTGACGTCCCTTGATTTTGGGGTCGCGCAGATTGTCGTCCTGATCCTTAGCCCATCCGGTACTCATGAACACCTTCATTCCGTGCTCCGCGGCTGCATCCATGATTGCATCCACGGGACTCTTTCGCCAGTCCGGGTAGTGCCACCCCATAAGTTCAGACGGATAGTATGCCTTTTCTTCATTGGCAACTGACATAAAGATGAGGTATTCCATTCCCATCTTCTTCATCTCAGCGACTTTCGCTGCCCACATATCCGGGTCCGTGCAGTCAAGATGCTGAGGATTGGTGTATTTGTTGCGGACATCCTGATAGGGCAGATTGATGAATGTTCCGGTTACCGGAAGCGCTTCAGATATGGACACTTCATATGGTTCATTTCGACCCTCAAGCCCGTCAGAACCTTTGCCGGAACCCGTGCAGCCGCATAGGATGGATGTTATTGCAAGCAATGATGCTAATATGATACTTTTCTTCATAGCAGATCAGTTACTGGAATTTCCCAGTCACGAAAGTTAACCATTATTTGAATTCCGATATCGGGGATGCGCCCGTTCTTGTCAATGCCGGGATATCCATGCTTACCAGTTCTCCCGCATTTTCATTTTCATCCAAGGCGATCATATAAAGCCTGTAGTCACAGTTCCATTCCAGCTGGACATCTACCTTGCTCTCTATGAAATAATTGTATTCTCCAAGAAGTTCATTGTCCAGAAGAAGTTCACGGATCATCTCATCAGTCGCTCCCTCCTCCTCTATGATGGAAACAGGATAGATCGTGTAAATGGCATCCACAGCAGACCCTCCGAGAGTGAATCTGATAGGAAGGACTGCCCAGCCGGCAAAGTCGCCATAAAGAGCAGGATCTGCAGCAGCCATTGCATCGCCGTCAAACCACTTGTCGAATGATGCTGATACGGATGCGTCGGTAGTGCCCTCCTGTGGTGCGGTAAACTCTGCGATTCCCACTTTTGATGCATATTCGCCAGCTGTGTTCACGCATACGGCACAGGCGTAATGTTTCATTCCGGCCTCTACTGCGAAGTTGCCGGTCTGCTTTCCTCGCTGTGCATAATACTCTGCGAATTCCGCGCGGTCATCACAATCGCCGAAGGCAATCGCTTTCTGTATTTCTTTGTCAATCAATTTCCTGACACCTTCCTCTGTAGGGCCTCCCGACCTTCCAAGGGTAGCTTCGTCCACCACGATGGCAAGATATGAGACACTGTTGTCAGAAGGGATGAACGTCATATTTACACTGCGGCTGGTAAGCTCGCTGTATGTGAATTCAAATGTCACGTCCGAGGCATCATTCGGAGCAAGTGTACGGAACTTCCTGGTGGCAAGGTCAGTGGTCACACCTCCGTCATAGCCAAATGCAATGATCATGTATTCTGTGTCAGGATCCAGCTTGTTGTCAAATGAATGCATCATTTCTCCGGTGGTCGCATGCATTCCGAAAAATGCCTTGTAATTCTTGACAAGGAATGCTTCGAGTTCCTCCATGGACATGCCTTTATATACGAACTCAGGAAGTTCCAGCCAGACATACTGATCGTCGGTGCTTGGGGTAATGAATAACATGGCGCTTGTGGCAGTGACCTGGTCCACTTCGATTTCAAATGTGAGCTTTGATTCGCTCAGAGCCGGTGTCGTTCCTACAATGAATCCTATCTTGGAAACTACCTTTCCGCTACTGTCTGTATGGCAGGCGAACACGATAAATTTCTGCTCTGGTTTCAAACCGGTCACGTCGCGGGTGTATGCGCCTTTATGCATTATGTCGCTTATCGAGAGTTCCGGATCCTCTATCAGCTGAGTCTCGATGAAGTTGGTTACAGTCTCTTCCAGATTATCCAAGGTTCCGAATTCTGTGAGATACTCTAATGTGCTCACTCCGAGGAAATAAGGTGTGTCTGTATCTTCAGGTGTTACAGTTACCTTGCAATAGCTGGAATGCAGGTCGTGGATCTCGATATTGAAAAGATCCTTTTCGATTTTTACGGGTTTTTCCTGACCGCATCCTAGGCTTATTACGGCAGCAAGAAAGGCTGCTGCATATCTTATCACTTTTTTCATCCTACTTGTAATCATAAGTTACACTTCCTCCTATCGGACATATTATGCAGTTTGCAAGGTCATATCTTCCCTGGTCGGACGAGTTTGCTATGACCAGGACCTTGCAGTTCTCAGCCTTCCATCCATCCTCAAGAACGATGGCAAGCACTTTTTCTGCAGTTTCTCCTGCCTTCAGGTCACCGAGCCTTTCGCCATAGACTCCCATATTGAGGGAGTTCCCGGAAAAAGCGCGTAGTGCATTTTCGTGGATGTTCTGCCAAGGAGCCACCGCACCATCCTGTTCTGCTTCAATATCATCCTCCAGTATCCATGCGGCTACTCTGTAATTGTTTTCCACCGCTGCCTTTATCTGCACATTGACAGTGACCGTCTTGCCTTCAATCCCGGCAGATGCTGCAATTCCTACATCGGCAGCATCCTTATGGAGCCGGTCTATGTATTCTTTTATAGTGGGCAGGGAAGTGTCATTTCCTGTGCTTTCGGCGCCTAGATTGAAGGACAGGTCCGGATAGGCGCGGGACTGTCCGGAAATCTGGCTTGCTGCCTTCGAGTATGCGGGGTCGTCGGTATTGTATGAATGTGAGGCTACATGCTGGTATTTTTCAGCATAGTCTTTGTCTTCGGCCAATTCTTTTAATGATACCATCAGACGTGGACAGTTCGGACATGCTGTACCTGTATGCTGCAAAAGCATTATCCTGTGGACAAATGACGTGTTCTCAGGCTGAGGGTCTGCCGGTAGCGCAGGGACCTCTCCTTTTTCAGGTGTTGTCTGAGTGTTACTGTCATCATCTTTAGCGCATCCTAGGAAAAGCAGCAGAGATGCAGTCAATATTGATAATGTCCTTAAATTCATAATTCATGATTTTTGGATTGAGCTTACAAAGATATGAATTATTCTGATGTGATAAAATGACTGACTATTCGGAAGATGGGATTCTGACTGTATAATAGGTAGAACCGTATCCTGCCCAGTATCCCAGACCACCTTGGATATTGGATCGGATGTCGGTGGTTATCGGGAAGAACGGATTGCGCGAGAGAGACTGGATTTCTTCGAAGTCGGTCCAGTATTCCCAGGATTTCTGGTCTAAAGTGCAGAATTTAATCTGGACGATGTCATTATGTCGGAAATAGTTGTCATGGCTGCCTGTGAGGCTTCCTGCTCCTCGGTTTATAGGAATCTCTTCGATACCTTCTCCCAGAACCTCATCGTCGGTAAGTCCCAGAAATGATGATACGAACGAACTGTCCTCCTTGTGGACCTTTGTGAATACTTTATAATAATCCTTAGTATCCTTATTGTCCTTTAGTCCTCCTGTAAGGAAGTATTTTCCAGAAGAGGATTCGTGGACTTTTATGTATTCCAGCTGAGTGGGTGTGGGAATGGTAGTAGTGGATTTTACTGTCCTGCCGCTGTATTCCACTTTCAGATTATAGGTCTTCCCGATTTCTCCAGTGAGTCTGGAGGAAGTGTAGATGTATGGCGGGAAATACCTGTTGTCTTTCTTGCCGGTAAGCACGACTTCCTTTTCTCCATCGGAAACTGTCACCTTGCCCCACCTGATGATGTGATCTGCCAGATCCGAACTGTCCTTCATGCTTTCGTTTACAGGTACAGTCGTAGTGAGGATGACTACCGGATATCCCCCATTTTCGATCCAACCTTCCACTACTATCTCAGGTGCATACTCCGGCAGTCTTCCATCCTGGCATCCCAGAAATGCAAGCATTATAAACAACAATGATATCAGCGTGCCTCGTTTCATTTTCTAGAATCTGTATCTGTAACTTATCGACGGAATCCACCTGAGGAAGAAAGACATCGGACCGTAAGAGTATATTCCGTCCTTTACATTGAGACGGTACATTACATCGTTTCTTCGACCAGTGGCATTATAAAGTGAGAAATTGATTTCATTTTCTCTGTTCTCCTTCTTTGCGAATCCATATGTGAGGGAGAGGTCGAGTCTTATGTATGGTTTCATACGGCATGAGTTGTGCACCCCTGGCTTGGTAATTATCTGACCGGAAGAAATATAGTAATAGGCTGGTGCGGTAAAGGGAACTCCGCTGGCACATACAAAGGTCCCGGCCAGATCCCAGTTTCCCAATTCATAGACGCATACCGCATTCAGTTCGTGGATTCTTTCATGATTGGCAGGATATATTCCGCTATAGTCACGATTGTCAAATCTCCTTAACGATCTTCCGACACTGTAGCTTATCCATCCTGTAAGGTCTCCCGACTGCTTGTGGAGCATAAGGTTCAGACCATAGTTCCATCCATCTCCTTTAAGAAGATGATCTTCCAATCTGTATATTGAGTTGAAGAAGTCGAACAGATCGCCTTTGTATTCTGCCTGATTATATAATCTTTTGAAATAGAGGCTTGCGGATACGGACAGCGCTTGCCTGAACAGGTTCAGCTCATAAGAAATATCCGCACTTTGGGCATGCTGAGGTGCGCTGTGGGCTCCAGCCATGAACCAGAATTCTATGGGGAGGCCGATGTTGGAAAGCCCGCTTTGGAAAAGATGCTGTGTGTTCCATCTGTATGAAGCAGTGACCTTGCCATATCTGTAGGCATTGAATGAAGCTGATAAGTCGGGAGAAATGCTCCAGTATGTTCTTCTTTCAGGACTGAGGTATGCATTACCTCTCAGATCGGCCTTCAGTTTCCATCTGTCAGATATTGTCGTCTGCCAGCCTCCATATACTGCCAGCTCCAATGCTCTCTGAGTCTCCTGCTTTTTTACGTCAGTTCCGTAAAGGCCCTCGGAATATGGACTCTGAGGAAGGACGTCGAAATATGTTATGTCGATGCCGGCTGTGGCTTTTCTCCAATTGAGGCTTCCTTTGTATCCGATTGTCCTTATATGGGCGTCCAGTGAAATCGAAGAAATATCCTGTCTGAGCGCGCTATGCGAGTCGTAACCGGAGAAATAAAGACTTTGTCTGGTAAGGACATTCTCTTCCGTATGATACCAATGGAGGGAGCCGAAATAATTTCTCCATTGCAGCCATAGACCGACATTGAACGTGCTTTCCGATACATCTGTCCTGTCTTGTCCGAAGTATCCCTCCAGCCATATTCTATCCTTCTTTGTAGGGTTCATGAGCCAGCTGATATTATAATCACCGAAACTATAGCTGATAGGACTTTCTCCAATTTTCATCCATCTCTTGTAAAGAGGATCCATATATGACTGCCTGGCTGATATTCTCAAGTGATGATTATCACCCATCCTTATTCCCAGACTTCCCTGAGATGACATTGCTCCCACAGTTATGTCTCCGGAAATATTCCTGTTCAGGGTATCTGGAAGTTCCATCTTGAGACTTCCTCCCAGCCGGCTGCCATCAGAGGAGGATGAGAAACTCATCTTTTCATAATGGGAAGGATTGAAAATGGAGAATAAGCCGAAAAGATGTGTCACCCCATATACCGGGACTCCTCCGATGCTGATGTCATTATGAGAATTGTCGCATCCCTGGATATGTATCCCGGAATCATATTCGGAACTGGTCTGCACGCCGGGAAGAGTTCTGATGAATCTTACAGGGTCGGTGTTGCCGAGTATTTTTGGCAGATTCTGGATCCGGGCTATGTCGATTTCTGTTATTCCTCCTGAGACAGACCTGATAGAAGATCTGTTCACCTTGGTAGAAAACAACGCGCTGTCAAGCTCCATATATAATGAATCTGTTTGTGCCAGACACTTAGTTACGGATAACGTCAGCGACACAAGCACAAACAGAAACAGTTTTATAATGTTGACCGTTTTCAAACGTTTTTAGTGAGGGACTATAAACATTAGAAGATGTCTTCTCCCAGATCTTCAAACATACTTTCGTAATTATCCACCATTCTCTCGAATTTCCTGATAAGTGATTTGAAGTCTTCCTCTGTGAAATAATCATAGAAAAGATATCTTGACCCGTCGTTGAATACCAGTACCGGTTCTATCCAATACTCGTCTCCCCAATAACTGTCATGGTATACCATAGGCTCGAATTCTATCGCAGCCTGCTTAGATGAGGTACCATCATAATATACTGTAACATCGAAGAGGCTGTTCATCTTACCGGCGATTCTTTCCAGATCTCTCTCTGTCTCGATGTATGAATCGAGAAGTTCACCCATTTCCTTGACGTTGTCAAACTCTCCCTCTATCTGGATTTCTCCAAGGAAATTGCTTCTTATGTTGAAAGAACTGCCTGTCCAGTCATCGATATATCCATCCTCATCCAGAGTGTATCGTGCATTACCGGATAATGTAGTAGACAACACGAAAATATCCCCCTTGTACAAAGCGAATGCAAACTCGATATCTCCCTTCTTTGCGTCATATAATGCCTTCGCAACATTCAGTTTGATATCATCCAACTGAACCTCGCAGTTGAATGAGACATGATCCCTTTCAATATCGAGTCCGTCCTTTCCGATATTATGTTCAATCGAGAAAGAAACCTCTGCTAATTTCTTTCCATCTTTTGTAACAGAAGCAGTCAATGATTCCGGAACTTCTACGGTTACGTCATAATACTCGGTATACCAGACATCTTCATAGGTGTCATAATCAAAACCTGCGTAATAACTGCTCATCCACTCACCCAGATAAACCTCTTTCAATTTCTTCGGAGTGATTTCCGCTTCCCACTTCGTTCCATCGTCTTCATGGAATATCACCTTGGTCTGTGAACTTTCCTGATAGCTTACCTTGTATTCTCCGAACTCAACTATTCCTGTGCAGTTGGACAGGAACAGATAAAGGAAATATCTGGTTTCAGTGTCGCTTATTTCTTCTTGGGTGAAGAAACTCTCTCCTATGTCTTCCCAGGCCTCTTCGAGTTCGCTCCAGTCATAGTATTCGTCAAAGATGTAGCTTCCATATCCTACAGCCTTTGCACCGATTTCCATAAGGTCTTCGTACTCATCTACAGGGAAGAGGTCGATCATTTTGGTAGCGACCTGTTCTAGTTTCTTTTTCTGCTCGTCTGCCTCAAGAGTTTCCTTGCCGTCGATGATGATGTCGTCAGGATTGACAATTGAAGGACCGTCCGGTTCCTTGATCTCGGTCGGATCACATGCACAGATTGCAGCCAATATCCCGATTAATAATATATATGCTTTTTTCATAATATTACTTTTCATTACATCATTGGTGGAGGAGGGGGTGGAGGTGTGTTTGATACAAACAACATCCTGAGTTCTGGTAAATTAGCGGCAGCATCCCAGTTCGGCATTCCTGCCTTCCATACGTATGTTGTACCTGTAACCTGACCTGACTGAGCCATCTGCTGCATCTGGGTCAAGGTATAAGGACCATACTGGGCTCCATTGACAGAAATGTGATAGGCTGGTGTCTCAGGCATTCCAGGCTGCGGTGGCATTGATGCTTGCGGTGGCGCAGCTGTATGCATATTGTTCATCATTCCGGTAACCTGATGTCCCATTGACTGTCCCATTGCCATTCCCATCATCAGCCCTGCTGCATTCATACCGCCTCCTCCGGTACCCATGTCGCCCATATTTCCTAGACCAGCTGCTGCTGTCAATAATACATCTGTCTGTTGGTCAATCATATGAGCCTGCATGTACTCTGTTTCACTCCTGAATTTGTTGCGACGGTCGTAATCTTTGAGATTACTAGCCTTCATACCTAACGAGATTTCCTGAGTGTGCTTCTGGTAGATCTTGAAGCTCTCGCTTTGTTTGTCGAAATCGATACTGTCGACATTGACCTGTATGAGATTGACTCCGAAAGTGTCGTCAAGAATAGGAGCAAGATTAGTGTTAAGGCTTGCTGCAACTTTACCACGCGCTGATCCGATCGCTATTACCGGCAAATGGTTTTCGATAGGATAATTCGCGAGAAAGTCAGCTGTATATTGGATGACAGAACTCTTTATCTTTCTTTTCAGATCTTCCAGTTCGAAATTGATAAGCCTATGCTTGTCAATGAATTTGCGATAGTTGTTTATGTTGAACGTGATGGTTCCATGTGCTGTGACCGGAAGAGTCAGAACCATATCATGACCATCGCATACATCAAAATAAGGCACTGCAAACTCTATCTGATTACTTCCTTCAAGATTTATGAAATATATTTCCGCTGGAAAAGGAGAATCTCCACCGAAAGCAGCTCCCAGAATGTCGGTAAGTATAGGGAAGTTTTTCGTCTTGATCGTATC
>JAEIGA010014603.1_pt1 | contig 11953 bp, 7 predicted proteins | sample 9270691 | NCBI WGS metagenome assembly JAEIGA01 (sample SAMN17057246, study PRJNA624740) | gut metagenome | biome: biome; isolation source: fecal sample | host: Bos grunniens | place: China: Xizang | collected 2019
AAAGTTGAAGGCTGTTATAAGAAACTGCGTATTCAAGCTTTCATCGCGGGCACTTTAGGCTACAGTCTATATTATGTATGCCGTACATCGTTAAATGTGATGAAGCAGCCTATAATAGACAGTGGGTTTCTTAATGCTACACAACTTGGTCTTATCGGAGCATGCCTTTATTGGGCTTATGCTGCAGGAAAGTTTGTGAACGGCTTTCTTGCCGATCATAGCAATATCAAGAAATTTATGGCGACCGGTCTCGTTGTCTCTGCAACAGCAAATGCCTTGATGGGTATTCTTGGAATGAATTCAGGTGGAGCTGGTGTCGCAAGTTCAGTAATGTTTTTGACTTTTGCTATAATGTGGGCATTGAACGGCTGGTCGCAGTCAATGGGAGCTGCCCCTGCCATTATAGCACTTTCCCGCTGGTTCCCGCTTAACATCCGTGGCACATTTTACGGATTCTTCAGCGCCTCGCACAATTTTGGTGAGGGACTCTCGTTCATATTCGTGAGCCTTCTAGTGTCGGCTGCCGGATGGCAGTGGGGATTTTTCGGTGCGGCAATAGCAGGTGTTGTCGGAGTTCTCCTGATCATATTCTGGCTTCACGATACGCCAGAAAGTAAAGGATTGCCTTCGATCGAGGTACTATCAGGCGAAACTTCTGCTGTTGAAGCGTCAGAAGAAACTATTTCTAAAGAGGATTCTGGTCGCATTCAGCGTGCTGTCCTTCGTAATCCGGGAGTCTGGATTCTTGCCCTTTCCAGTGCTTTCATGTATATGAGCCGCTATGCTATCAATGAGTGGGGCATGTTCTTCCTTCAGAAAGTAAAAGGATTTGGACTTGAGGAAGCGGCTATGATTATTGCAGTAAATACTATTGCTGGAATTGCAGGAACGGTCTTTTCAGGCTGGTTATCTGACAAGGTGTTCAAAGGTGATCGAAAGTATCCTGCCTTTGTCGCTGGAATTCTGGAATCCATCGCTCTTGTCCTTTTCCTTTATGGAGGCGACAGCTGGTTTGTGAATATTCTTGCCATGGCTTTGTTTGGAATTGCCATAGGGGTCTTAATCTGCTTTGTCGGTGGACTTATGGCAGTCGATCTTGTCCCACGTAAGGCAACAGGAGCAGCTTTGGGAATTGTCGGTCTGGCATCATATATAGCTGCTGGTCTTATGAATATTATAAGCGGCTGGCTGATCGATGGAAATGCAGTGGTAGATGTCGTGACAGGAGAAACAGTATATGACTTTACCTACGTGTCGATCTTCTGGGTAGGTGCAGCAATAATTGCTACACTTCTTCCTGTTCTGAACTGGCGTCGCAAGAAGATGGAGATAGTGTAGTTGAAGTTATCTTGAATCTCTGTCTGTATTCAGAAACTGTGCAGCCTTTATATTTTTTAAAGGTTCTGAAGATATTGTTCAGGTCTCTGAATCCGACTTCATATGCAAGCTCGGACGGAGACCTGTCACTTGTAGTAAGCTGATAGGAGAAATGTTCTATACGTTTGGAAATCAGGTATTGATATATAGTCTGCCCTGTGGCCTTCTTGAATCGAATCTCCACGCTTCTGCGGGAAAGTGGAACTGTTTTAAGAATATCATCCATTGAGATTTCATTTGTATAATTATCACATATATATTTGATTATATTCAAGATGTGTGAGTCAGATATATTGAATGTGGAAGTTGATCGCCTTTCCTTGATACCTGTTGGTTTGATTGATATGTTGAACGGTTTTGCTGACTTGCTTAGCAATCTCTGATGAAGATGACTGCATGCTTGGTAACCTCCCTCTTCCACTTCCAGCTGGATGGATGAAATAGGAGGATCTGAAATTTCACACAGTAAGTCATCATCATCCACACCAAGAACAGCAATATCATCAGGAACGTTTATTCCTATCATCCTGCATGTTTCTGTGATAAAAAGAGCGTGAGCGTCATCGCAACAGAATAAAGCGGTGCCTTTAGGTAAATGTCTCAGCCATTCTGTGATTCTACCTCTGTCTTCCTCAATGTTCGGCTCTTCCTTGTATTCAAAGAAATTTACTCTTCCTTTCAATATTTCAGTTTTGAATCCTAAGTACCTCTCTTCCGACCAGATTATATCTTTTACACCATAATATGCATAGTTGATGAAGAATTTTTTTCTAAAATATTCTGCTGCCATTTTCCCTGTCCCTTCATAATCTCCTGTAAGATTTGAGTATATGCTTGATCTCATACGAGTATTCTGCAGTACTACAGGTATGTCCAAATCTTCCAGCAAGGATGATTTATTTTCATTCCATCTTCCTATTATTGCATCAGCCTTCCATTTCTTTGCCCACCTGATCACTTGTTCCTCTCGGTCCTTACCTGAGTAGATCTGAGGCTTCATTCTATAAAAGAGCCAGGGGCCGTTTTCTTTTGAGTATTTCATAATTCCACGCAGAAGTTTGCGGTCGAATTCGCTTGCGCAATCAATGAGAAGAATGACTTTAATCATGATGAAGATGATTTTTTGCAAAGATAAAAAATAATACATAAACTGCGTTATATGAATGTTGATTTTCGTTTTGTTTGCGTTAATCTACTGTAATGATGGGTAACTTTGTCAAAACTAATAACTGTTAAAATGGAAAATAGAAGGCAATATTACATCTCACTGGTGATGCTGGGATGTCTTTTCTTCATTTTTGGACTTGTTTCTTGGGTGAATTCCATTCTTGTGCCGTATTTCAAGGTCGCGTGTGAACTTGAGAGCGGAGTGCAGACCTATCTCGTCACCTTTGCATTCTACATCGCTTATCTGGTCATGACCGTTCCAGCTTCATTCCTGCTGAAAAAGTTAGGTTACAAGACAGGAGCAATGATCGGACTGTTCATCATGTCGCTGGGAACGCTGATATTCTGGCCGGCTGCCTTAACGAGAACTTATTCTTTGTTTCTTGCTGCGTTATTCATTATCGGAACATCCCTATCTATTCTCCAGTCTGTGGCTAATCCTTTTGTTACCATCATCGGACCTCATGAAAGTGCAGCCAAACGTATCAGTGTCATGGGCATCTGCAATAAGTTTGCAGGCATCATAGCTCCACTTCTGTTTGCTGCTGTCGTGATACGTCCTCAGGATAAGGAGATAATGGCTGCGGTTGAGTCTGGGGTCTTATTGGGCGAAGCAAAGGAATTGGCATTGAATGAGATGATCAAGGGCGTCATACCTCCGTATCTTGTCCTGTCTGCCTTCCTTTTCATTTTCGCCATAATCTTCTTCAAGTCTCCGATCAGGGATATCAATCCGGACAAGGATAATAAGTCTGTTACCGGGACTCAGGACCGCGAATCCGTATGGGCCTATCCGTATCTTGTCCTTGGAGTGATTGCACTTTTCTGTCATCTGGGCAGCCAGCAGATATCGATTGCTACCATCATAGAATATGCTCAGAGCATGGGACAGAGTCTTGATGCAGCAAAAGTGTATCCTTCATATACTCTTGCATGCATTCTCGGTGGTTATCTGCTTGGAGTGATATTCATCCCGAAATACATAACCCAGCAGAAGGCTCTTGTCATCTGCACTGTTACAGGTCTTGTACTTTCGTTGCTTGTAATCCTTCTTCCATTGGAACATTCGCTGTGGTGCCTGGTCCTTTTGGGTGTCCCTAATTCCTTGATATATGCCGGAATCTGGCCTTTGGCGACCCGTGGACTCGGCAAATGGACTACTCTTGGTTCGGCCTTTCTTGTAATGGCACTTTGCGGAAGTGCAATACTTCCTCTTCTTTATGGATTCATGACAGACTATATGAGTCTTCAGGCTTCCTATTGGCTCCTTATCCCATGCTTTGTATTCATGATATATTACTCCATGTGGGGCTATAAGGTTGAGCATTGGTTAAAATAGTGCTATTATGAAGACTATAAAGATAATAAACGGAACTGTAGTTACTGGCGGAAAGACCTTCGCCGGTGATGTTCTTATAAGGAACGGAAAGATCGATTATGTCGGACTTGACTGTCCGCAAGTTCATGATGGCACGGAAATTATCGATGCCTCAGGCCTTTATGTCGCTCCGGGATTCATAGATATGCATACTCATGGAGCAGGTGGCGCGGATTTCATGGACGGAACTGTCGAAGCATATCTGACAGCGGCCAGGATGCATGCCATCCATGGTACCACCCTTCTTTATCCGACCACTCTCACAAGTACCAATGAGTCTCTGTTCGCATCTTTCGAGACTTATAAAAAGGCAGAAGAACAGAATACAGATGGGGCAGCATTCGGCGGAATGCATCTGGAGGGACCATATTTCAGTCCGCTTTATGCTGGCGCTCAAGATCCCCGTTATCTGCGCAGTCCTCGTCCTGAAGAATACCTTGAAATCCTGGACAGGTGTCCGGCTCTGGCCCGCTGGAGTTTTGCTCCCGAACTTGAAGGAGCGGAAGAGTTCGCAGCAGAACTGAAAAGTAGGGGAATAGTGGCTTCCATAGGTCATACGAATGCTACTTTTCAGGAATGTGATGCTGCCTACCATTCAGGTGCAGCCCTGATGACTCACTTCTATTCATGCATGAGCACAGTCAGTCGCAGAAATGCATTCAGATATGCCGGTGTTATTGAATATGGATACATTCAGGATGGAATGGACCTGGAGATAATAGCTGACGGAATACATGTTCCTCAGGATCTTCTTAACCTTCTACTTAAGATAAAAGGAGTGGAGAAGATAGCACTGGTTACAGATTCAATGCGTGCTGCAGGAATGCCTGAAGGTCCTAGCATACTAGGAGGACTTGCTGACGGTCAGGAGGTGATTGTCGAGGATGGAGTGGCGAAACTTATGGATAGGTCAGCGTTTGCTGGAAGTGTAGCTACGGCAGACAGACTCGTTCGCACTATGGTCCAGATTGCAGGATGCAGTATTGCTGAAGCAGTTCGTATGATTACTGAGAATCCTGCGAGGATTATGGGACTGTCAGATTCTAAAGGTGCATTGATAAAAGGCATGGATGCCGATGTGGTAATATTTGATAAAACCATTAATGTCAGAAAGACGATAATTAAAGGAAAAATAGTGTATTGATATGTTGACAAAAACATTTGAAGCAGACAGGTTATCTGTTAAAGTTTATGATACCAGAAGAAATATGGGTATTGCAGCTGCAGCTGATATTGCAGCATGTATAAAGAAACTTCTGTCTGAAAAAGAAAGTATCTATATGATTTTTGCTGCAGCTCCATCTCAAAATGAGATGCTTGAGGCATTGATTGCCGAGGATGGTATAGAGTGGGACAGAATTCATGCTTTGCATATGGATGAATATGTGAATCTGCCTTCTGATGCACCGCAGGGATTTGGAAACTTTCTTTGTAGGGCCATATTCGATAGGGTCCCTTTTGCTTCTGTGAACCTTATAGGTACAGATGCTGATTCTGAAGCTACATGCAGAAGATATGATTCTCTCCTCACAGAGCATACGGTCGATATTGTATGTATGGGAATTGGAGAGAATGGACATATTGCCTTTAATGACCCTCATGTAGCTGACTTCAAGGATCCAGAAAAAATCAAGAAGGTAGACCTTGATCAGAAATGCAGACAGCAACAGGTTAACGACGGGTGCTTCAGCTCCATAGATGAAGTTCCGACACATGCTCTAACCCTTACTATACCAACTTTATTTAATGTGAAGAGTATTTTTTGCGTGGTGCCTGCTGCTACAAAGGCAGAAGCTGTCAGAAATACGGTTCTTGGACCTATATCTGAAGAGTGCCCAGCCTCAATTCTCCGTACTCATCCGAATTCTGTTCTATATACTGATTCTGACAGTGCAAATTTGATATCATAATATGAAAATTTCACTACATACGATATTTCTGACAATGCTGATTTCGCTTTTGGTCTCATGTGATGCTTTGGATCAGCTGGAATCAAGGCTGGAGGGACTGGAAGAGCGAGTGGCAACATTAGAAGATGTTGCAGGAACTGTCAATTCCAATGCGATGGCATTATATAAGCTTCTTGATACGAATCTCTTTATTGTCAACGTCTTGCAAGAAGATTATGAGTATAGTCTTGAATTAAGTGACAATACAGTCATTACTATAACAGATGGTGTCAATGCTCCGGGGATTGTTCCATTGATAAGTGTCGATGAACAAGGACGTTGGATTTGGTCCTTGGATAATGGGGAACACTATTCTTTGATAGAAGGTGCAGTCAATGCATTTGGTAAAGATGGTGCGGTGCCGCAGATAATGATTGACCAGGACTGTTATTGGATGGTCAGTTTGGATTCCGGCCAGAACTGGACATATATCATTGCACCTGATGGATCTAAGATGAGTGCCATAGGAAATGCCAATACAGGAATATCTGCTGAATTCTTTATAGATGTTGCCTATGACCACTCAGCAGGCTTGTTCTCGCTGACATTAAATGATGGAAGAATCATTACCCTTAGAGTACTTGATTCTTTTTATATAAAGATTAGTGGTTATACTCCAGGAGTCTTATTAACTCCAGGTCAGACTCGGGTATATGATGTGGAGATTTCTGGTGTTGAATCTGCATTTTTTCAGACTCCGTCAGGATGGACAGCGACACTTACAGAAACGACTCTTACTGTTACAGTTCCATCTGGCATTCAGGAAGGAGAATATATAGTCAAACTGTCTTATACCTCATCAGAGGGATATTTGAGAATGACAGACCTGGTCTTTCGCGTGAGTCACGAGCTTCTAGATTATGGTTGTGACTTGTTCAACGATTTTGCTAATAAGTCACCTGATAATATTCTGCTTGATTTTTCATATGCTGGTTTTGCTCACGGAGAGTCAGCACCTGCAGACGTATATACTCTCGGATATAAGGTGTTTGATGTTACCGATTATGGAGCGGTTGCTGATGATGGGAAATCTGACAGAGAGGCTTTTATGAAGTGTCTTGAGGCTGCAACCGGAGCAAGTTTCACTGAGAAGACGGGATACCTTCTTGTTACCAAATCCAGGGCAGATGCCATAATATATTTCCCGGAAGGTGAGTTTATTCTTCACGATTCATCCGATGATTATATTGAAAACGGACAGTCTTTCAGTCGCTCGCTTCAGATTTCAACAAGTAATATAGTTCTAAAGGGCGCAGGTCGTGACAAGACGAGAATCGTCATGAAGGATCCTAATCGTCCTACAGATGAAGAAATTCTTTACAGTTCGCCTTCAATGTTGGTTTTCAAGCATAACAGTGGCCTCTCAAAGATTACAGATGTATGCGCGAATTCACCTAAAGGATCTTTTTCTGTTGAGGTTGCCTCCGTTGCAGGTCTTTCGGTTGGTGATTGGGTGTGTCTTACGCTCAAAAATAATGACCCTGCATGCATTGCAAATGAACTTCTGCCATACGAAGTAGAGCCCGTGATGGAAGATTTAATTAACAATGGTGTACAAGTGTATGACTATCACCAGATTGCTTCTATCATCGGGAATACTGTTACATTTCGAGAGCCGTTGATGCATGAGGTTGATCTTCAGTATACATCTTTTAATGGTAATTCTTACAATTGGCGTATTGACAAATATCCTCATTATGAGAATGTGGGTATTGAGGACATCTCTTTCGTAGGTAATGCTGAAGATTTCGTACATCATGGCTCGTGGGCGGACGATGGAGCCTTTAAGCCGCTGACAATGACGCGTCTGACAAATTCTTGGGTGAGACGAGTTGGCTTTACAAGTGTAAGTGAAGCTCTGTCAGTTACTCGAAGTGCAAATATTTCTATATATGATGTGGTCATAGATGGGCAAAGAGGACATGCGGCCATACGTTCTCAACAATCTTCAAGAGTGTTTATCGGAGCGGTCAAGGATATCTCGTCCGACAAAAATGGAAAGACTGGACAGTACCATGGAGTGGGAGTTTCAAGGCAAAGCATGGGTGCGGTTATTTGGAGAAACGAGTACGGCAACGATAGCTGTTTTGAATCCCATTCAACTCAACCAAGAGCGACTTTGATTGATTGTTGTTACGGTGGTTGGATGAAGGGACGTCAGGGTGGTGATGAAAAGCAGGCACCAAACCATCTGGCTGATCTGACAATATGGAATTATCGTTCAATTACGGCTGCCGCAGGAGTCTTTGGCTTTTGGCCCAATGCCTCCTACTGGTGGAGGTTGTCGCCTCCTGTCATAGTCGGCTTCCATGGTGAGCCTACATCGTTCGATCAATCACAGGTCCGGATTGATTACAGTAACGGCACTCCTGTGACTCCGGAGTCTCTATATGAAGCTCAGTTGATGTTGAGGCTAGGGGCAATACCATCGTGGTTAAATGAATTAAAATAGATTAAAGCATATGAAGTCAATATTACCTAAACATTTAATTTCAGCTGTTTCCATTGCTGTATTTATCATTTCTTCATGCTCCGATATTACTGATATGGAGAATCGTCTTGACTCCCTTGAAAGCAAGGTGCAGGCATTGGAGACTGTGATAACCAGCATCAATTCCAATATTGAGGCTGTTGCTGCGCTAGTAAGCGACAGATGTACGATAAATAGTGTCACTGAACAAGATGGTGTGTACACAATTGTTCTAAGCAATGGTGAAGAAATCGTCCTTACTCAAGGAACGATAGGTGTCGGGAATGCACCAATTATATCAGTAGATAAGGACGGTTATTGGATGGTAAATTATGGTCAGGGAGCAGAGTATATTTATGCTGATGCCGAAAAAACCAAGAAGATCAAGGCATGTGGCGTAGATGGTATTACTCCTGTTTTTGGTGCCGATTCCAATGGTTATTGGACTGTAAGCTATGATGGAGGAAAGACATATGCTCAGGTGACGGATTCAAACGGTCAACCTGTGCCTGCAGTTTCTGATGGAACAGGTTCATCAGGGCAATTCTTCAACGATGTAACATATGAAGATGATGTCTTCAAGTTGACTCTTGGCAGTGGTGAAGTCATTACTGTGCCAGTTGTCACGTCTTTCTTATTCAGTATTTCAGGAAATGATGCACTTGAACTCTTTGCTCCAGGACAGACAAAGACCTATGAGGTAGAGAGCAAAGGTGTTGTGAATGTAATGGTGACACTTCCGGACGAATGGACCTATACTCTATCTGAAACAACATTTAGTCTCACTGCACCTGTGGCAGTAAAGAGCGTGATAGCAGATAGTAGATCTGACGTTTCGATACTTGCTGTTTCTGCCCAAGGTTACGTTTCTTTATCTAAACTTAATGTGGAGCTTTCCAATAAACCGCATGTAATCGTAACGCCTGGAGCGGCAACTCATAATTCACTTAAATATACTGTTGAAACAATCAACACTACGGTTTGGAAATATTTGCATCTTCCAGCTTCGGAGCCTGCTCCTGATGCTGAGCGTATAAATTCCGAAGGTCAGGAGAGTTCTGGTAATGAACTTACGTTCACAGGGCTTCTTTCGGAGACAGAGTATGTCCTCTACGTTCTGTCGATTAATTCAAACGAACTGGGAGAGGTGGTAAGTGTGTCTAATTCGACAACCAAGGAGATTATAATTGACCTTTATCAAGCATATTGCGATGGAAAAATAATTGAAATCGCAGGTGTGAAGTATAGTAAATCCACCCATGGTGAGGCAGTTCTGGTGACAGCCTCAGAACCTTCTTCCAACACGCTTCGTGGTTCGGTCAACAAGAAGGCTGGAGTGTTCTTTCTTGAGGCTTCGGCAGGTGCAGACTTTACATTCACATCAAATATAACATTTAACAAGACTGATGGTGCAGATGATATGGTACTTATCGGGCGCTATCTTGATAGAGAACAAGTTATAAAGCCGGCAAGTTTCTTCAAGGCAGTTTCAGGGGGTCTTGTTCTTCATAATCTTGTGATTGATTTGGCATCGTTACCACAGAACTATATGATTGTAAACAACTGTACAGAAGATCAGTTAAAACTTCATATTGACAGATGTAAGTTCAAGAATGTAAAATATCATTTGTATTCTGTAACTTCCGCATCATATTATGGATATATTGTAAAAGATATAGTAGTTTCAAATTCGATATTTGACTTTACGGCGGATGATAGAATACTTTTTAACTTCGCCTCAAGCACTGCTGCTGATAAAATAGAATCATTCACCTTCACCAATAATATTCTCTGCAATTCAACTGGCGGTACACGCACTTGTCAGATTGTTCAATTCGGCAGTGCTGACTATCCGGAAGCAACTACATGGAATACGTCCTATACGGTTTCTAACAATATTTTCTATAATGTGTTGAGTTCCTCTAACACTTTCTTTAAGATTCATCAGACAGCATCTGTCAAGATGAACAGGAATATCTTCTGGGCCCCATTGACTTATGAAAAAATGTCCTACATATGGAATGTCATGAAGGATTCTCAGCCGGCTGATGCGTTTGATTTATCAGACAACATAGCTTATGGTATGATAGACGGTAAATCTTGGTCGGCTTTCTCTGGAGCATCAGCTTTCAGATTTGACAGTGGAAACTCATTTGCAAAGACAGAAGCAGATCCATTCGACAGCATAGAACTGGGTTCATATACCTTCAAAACAAAGGATGAATTCAAATCATACGGTGTACAAAAATACTAATCACTTAATATTATTACAATGAAAACAAAAGAAAAGTACAGGGGCGTATACGACTCCCCAAAGGCTAATGAGATTTCTATCAGTACCGAAGGACTTCTCTGTGCTAGTTTAGAGAATCTTAATTTTACCAGTTTCGAAAAACTGAATGATGAATTTAACTACACCTGGGAGGACTAATGATGAGAAAAGCAATGTTTATCCTGTCTGCCATGGCAATGGTGGCAGCAGCATCCTGCACAAAGGAAATCGTAGATGCAAACAAGGAATCTGCATCAGAAGTAGAACTTTTCCCGATGACATTCACAGCCAGCTCGCAGCAGACCAAGGCTGAAATGGTCGATGCTCAGACTATTCACTGGCAGTCTGGTGACCAGATCAATGTATTTGATGGCACTGCAACTGTTTATGATCCTTTTACAACATCAGATGAGGGTGTGTCCGTAACATTCGAGGGCATGGCTGGTAAAGCTGAAGGATATTATGCACTTTATCCTTATCAGGCAGAGGCGGCAATGACTGATGAAACAATCACTGCAACTTTCCCATCTGAGCAGACAGCTGTTGCTGACTCGTTTGACCCTAAGGCATTCATCTCGGTCGCTCAGTCTGATGCTGAAGGAAACTTCTCTTTCAAGAATGTAGCTGCGCTTGTGAAATTCACAATGCCTGAAGGTGAAAATGCCACTTCGGCGACTCTTACAGCCAATGCAGACAACGAAAAATTATGTGGTCCTGTTAATATTACTTTTGACGAGAATGGCAATCCATCTACTACATCTGGTGGTAAGATGACAAATGCCGTGACCTTGAAAGGAAATCTTGAAGGCGGCAAGACTTATTATTTTGTAATACGTCCGGGAATTGCCTTCAGTGAGGGACTTACAATTTCAATTGACGGAAAGAAATATCGTAGCAGCAGTGCTGCTTCAGAAAAGACACTTGTCCGTAATTCTGTAATGGCTCTTCCTGAGTTCACATTCAAGGAAGGCCTGCCTAAGGACCTTTACACTGCATACGAGCACGGCTTTGACCTTCAGATCGGCGGCCAGAAGTTCGACAAGGCAACTTACGGCGAGGCAACGTTGATAACAGATGCCGTTTCTATGGGCGCAAGCGGAATTTATTTCCTTAATCCAGGATGCGATCAAAAGTTGGCGACAAATGTCGGACAACTCGCTGTCATCGGACGTTATGCTGATAATAGGAGTTCTCTTTATCGAGATACTCATTGTAATATCAAAGCTACCTCAGACGGTAATGAATATCTGCTTATTGCTAATGCAGAATATAAGTTGACTGCGGACTTAACTGGAAGTAATGGATTGTTTCAGGTCAGCAATGAAGGTTCTTTTGACTCT
>JAEIGA010014604.1_pt1 | contig 11952 bp, 7 predicted proteins | sample 9270691 | NCBI WGS metagenome assembly JAEIGA01 (sample SAMN17057246, study PRJNA624740) | gut metagenome | biome: biome; isolation source: fecal sample | host: Bos grunniens | place: China: Xizang | collected 2019
GAAATTATTCAGTGCATAATTTGTGATTTCCCACAAATAATCTATGCGCTCTGGTTCAGATTTAATTATCTGCAATGCCTGGCGTGCAGCAGCCGTTGCTGCAGGAGTATTGCTGGCGCTGAATATATAAGAACGCGCATGGTGACGTATCCAGTTGGTAATCTCTTTATCGGCTGCCACAAAACCACCTATTGCTGCAAGAGATTTACTGAATGTACCCACTATCATTTCAACCTGATCGGTCAAACCAAAATGGTTACATACACCACGGCCACCCTGTCCCATCACGCCAAGTCCATGAGCATCGTCAACCATAACACAACAGTTGTACTTATCTTTGAACTTTACTATTTCAGGCAGATTGGCCAAATCGCCCTCCATACTGAATACACCATCTACAATTATCAGTTTCAGCGCTTCCGGATCGCAACGTTTAAGTGTCTTTTCAAGAGAAGCCATATCGTTATGCTTGTATTTCATTGGCTTTGCAAACGATAATCTTCTACCCTCTACAATAGATGCATGATCTAATTCATCGCAAACAATGTAATCTTCTCTACCCATTATACAAGAGATAACACCAACATTTGCCTGGAAACCGGTAGAAAAGATTATTGCATCTTCTTTACCTACAAATTCAGCAAGTTCCTGTTCAAACTCCTTATGTATATCTAACGTACCATTCAGATATCGGGAACCTGCACAACCGGAACCATATTTTTTAGTAGCTTCAACTGCAGCTTCTATCACTTTAGGGTGATTGGTTAAACCCATATAGGAATTAGAACCAAACATCAGCACTTTCCTACCCTCCATAATCACCTCTGTATCTTGTTGGCTGGAAATACACCTGTGATACGGATATATACCTTTTGCCATACCTTCCTGAGGAATGGTATAAGCAGAACATCTTTCACTCAACTTATTCATAACAGCGCAAATTTAGATATTATTTGCAAGTACCAACATCTTTACACGTTATTATTTCATAATTTTGCAGCATCAATGTTTGCTGATGAAAAAAAAGAGGAAAATAGAGTTTATAATAAATCCCGTTTCAGGAGGATTAAGAGTTGTCCCCATAAAAACAGCTATTGAATATCTAATTGATTCAAAACTGTATGAATACAATTTTAATGCAACAAAGTACAAAGGACATGCAACAGAATTGGCATGCCAGTTTGCCAAAGATGGCAAGACTGATATTGTTGTGGCAGTAGGTGGAGACGGAACTGTAAACGAAGTGGGATGCGGACTTATAGGAACGGAAATGCCTATGGGAATAATTCCCTGCGGTTCGGGTAATGGTCTGGCAAGACATTTAGGAATCCCAATGGACCCGGTACATTCCATTAAATGGCTAAATAAGCACAAGATTGAAGATATTGATTACGGCACTATAAATGAACATCCATTCTTTTGCACCTGCGGTTTAGGTTTTGATGCAGATGTAAGCAAACGCTTTGCCGATTCAAAAGTAAGAGGTGTAATTACATACGTTGAAAAAATCTTACAAGAAGCTCTATACCACAAAGACGAACCCATAGTAATACAGACAGAATCAGGAGAAGAGAACATAGAAGCATTTATTGTAACTTGCGCCAATGCAGGTCAATGGGGCAATAATGCCTATATAGCTCCTTTAGCATCTGTCAAGGATGGATTATTGGATATAACCATAGTTCCTCCTTTCACACCATTGGACATACCTACCCTTGCCTATCAACTGTTTAACAAACAGCTTGACAAGAACAAGAAGATTATAACTCATAAAACAAAATCACTTACTATCAAAAGAAAAAAAGATGGAGTGGTACACATAGATGGAGAGCCTATAGTATTAGACAAGACTATCAATATTCAGATAGTTCCAAAGGGACTCAAAGTGGCAACGCCCATTAAAGAGAGAGAAATATAGCCTACTACAAGCCCTATAAAAGCGTCAATACTTTAGATAAAAATCTCTTACAAGATAGATATATTCAGAAGTCTCATTATTGAGTTCATCAAACATTACCAATTCATCTGTCACACAAACTTTCACCTGCTTGCAAAGTGACAACAGAACTCTTTTGGGTTGATTTCCCTTACGAGTTACCACATTGGTACGTTTGCACAGATACAATCCATTTTTTGCAGCTACAGAGATAAAAGTATCGGCCATGTCGTATGGCAGAACAAGAGAGAACAGGCCATTGTCAGATAGCAGACAATTTGCCATTTCTGCAAGTTTTTCATAACTCAATGTATCGTTGTGTCTGGCTTGTGAACGTACTGAATCCGGAGAACGCAAAGAATCTCTGAAAAAAGGCGGGTTACATACCACTGCATCAAAATGTTTATCAGTATCAGAAAAGCAAGCAATATCTGAATGCACCACAGTGATAATATCCTTCCATTTGGATAAGGCCGCATTTGCTGCAGCCTGTGCTGCCGCTTTTTCATCTATTTCCACTGCTACAACACTGTCTGCACCGCGTTGAGCAGCCATCAGTGCTATAAGTCCGGTGCCCGTTCCTATGTCTAAAACAGAACCGTTTTCCGGAAAATTGAACCAAGCACCCAAAAGTACCCCATCAGTACCCACTTTCATTGCACAATCTTCTTGATTAACAACAAACTGTTTGAATTGGAAATAGGAATTGCCTGCCATAGTTGTAACTTATCCGGGCACAAAGTTACTTTTTTTTGTTTATTTAGCGCTTTTAAGAGCTGTTTTGAGTAACCTTTGGCTACAATTCACTAACTTCGCAGTTTGAAAACAATACTACTAGTATAATAATGGCTAAGAAAAGAATAAAGGGAGACCCATCTGAAGGAGAGTTTAATGAGCAGAATCCGGCTTTCTCAATGATTGCCGATTACGACGGGAACGAAGAGGGTCTGTTTAACATAGATGTAGAAGAATTTGCGGCTATACTTCCGCTTAGAAATATGGTTCTTTTTCCAAGTGTAGTACTACCTGTTTCGGTAGGACGCCAATCGTCGTTACAACTTGTGAACGACGCAGTTGCACAAGGAAAAAATATAGCCGTATTCTGCCAGAGAGAACCAAACACAGAGTTCCCCATGCAGAAAGACCTGTTCCAAATAGGTACTTTGGCAAAAGTGGTACGTGTATTTGAGATGCCTGACCACGGCACAACTATTGTACTACAGGGTCTTCAGAGAATCAGACTTACAGAAGTTGTATCAAGCACTCCGTATCTTACCGGACGCATTGAAGCATTTCCGGAAATAATTCCACCGGCAAAAGACAAAGAATTCGATGCTATTATCGACACCTGTAAAGATATGACCATCAAATTCATAAAGAGTTCTGATGTTACACAACCAGATGCTGCCTTTGCACTAAAGAACATAAACAATGGTATGTTTTTAGTGAACTTTATCTGTTCAAACATACCATTTGCCATTAAGGACAAAATAAGATTGCTGAAAGAGAAGAGCATAATAGAAAGAGCACTACGTTTACTTTCAATCCTTAATAGAGAATTGCAATTGGCAGAACTTAAAATGAGTATTCAAAAGCGTACTCACGAAGATCTGGACAAGCAGCAAAAAGAGTATTTCCTGCAGCAACAGATAAAAAACATACAGGACGAATTGGGAGGTAGTGTTCAAGACCAGGAGATTGAAGAGATGCGTCAAAAAGCCGCAAAAAAACAGTGGAATGACGATACCCGACAGATTTTTGAAAAGGAGCTGAACAAATTAGAGCGTACTAATTCGCAAACCCCCGATTACAACGTACAGCTTACCTATCTGCAAACCATTCTTAACCTGCCTTGGAACGAATACACCCAAGACAATCTGGATATGAAGAATGCTCAGAAGGCACTGGATAAAGAGCATTACGGTTTGGAAAAGGTTAAAGAGCGTATTCTGGAACATCTTGCAGTGATGAAACTGCGCGGAGATTTCAAATCGCCTATTATCTGCCTGTATGGTCCTCCGGGAGTAGGTAAGACATCTTTAGGACAATCTATTGCCCACGCATTGAAGCGCAAATATGTTCGTGTTTCATTGGGTGGTCTGCACGATGAATCGGAGATTCGCGGACATCGCAAAACATATATCGGTGCTATGCCGGGACGTATTATCAAGGGTATTACTAAAGCAGGTTCATCAAACCCTGTATTTATACTTGATGAGATTGACAAGATTAGCCAGATGACTCATCAGGGCGATCCTGCCGCTGCTCTACTCGAGGTTTTAGATCCGGAACAGAACAGCGCATTCCACGACAACTTCTTAGATATAGATTATGACCTTTCTAAGGTTATGTTCATAGCTACCGCCAACAACCTAAACACCATTCCATCACCACTATTGGACCGCATGGAATTGATTGAAGTGAGTGGTTACATAACAGAAGAGAAGAAAGAGATAGCAAAGCGTCATCTTATTCCTAAAGAGATTGAAGCGAACGGCATTCCTAAAAAAGCTATCAGCATAAGCAATAAGGCTATTGAAGCAATCATAGAAGATTACACTCGCGAATCGGGTGTGAGAGAATTGGAAAAGAAGATTGGCAAAATATGCCGTAGAATGGCATACAAATATGCTTCAGAAGGTACAGAGGAATTTACAAAAGTTACTATTCAGCCATCTGATTTAAAAGAGTTGTTAGGCACAAAACCATATTCTCGCGACAAATATCAGGGCAACGATTATGCAGGTGTAGTTACAGGACTTGCCTGGACTGCGGTCGGTGGTGAAATTCTGTTTGTGGAGACAAGTTTAAGCCGTGGCAAAGAGGGCAAATTAGTATTGACAGGTAACTTAGGCGATGTAATGAAAGAATCGGCTATGCTTGCGTTGGAATTCATAAAGGCCCACGCCGGTTTGCTTAACATAGATTCAACCGTATTCAATTCCTGGAATGTACATATTCACGTGCCGGAAGGTGCTATACCGAAAGATGGTCCATCGGCAGGTATAACTATGGCTACATCCATTGCATCGGCATTCACCCAAAGAAAAATAAAGGCCAATTTGGCCATGACCGGCGAAATAACATTACGCGGTAAGGTATTGCCGGTAGGTGGAATACGCGAGAAGATATTGGCAGCCAAACGTGCCGGAATAAAAGAGATCATACTCTGTTCAGAAAACAGACGTGACATAGAGGAGATACCGTCAGAGTATCTGAAAGGATTGACATTCCACTATGTAGATAACATTACAGAGGTGTGGAACATTGCGTTACTGAACGAAAAGGTAAATAACGCACTTGAGATAACAGCATAAATAAGTTTAACCCTAAATAAGCCCCAACATTGTCTAAATTAACTTTTCAACTGCAACATACCGATAAGGCCACAGAGGCCCGCGCCGGAATTATCACTACAGACCATGGTCAAATAGAGACCCCAATCTTTATGCCAGTAGGAACTGTAGGCTCTGTAAAGGCTGTACACGTAGATGAACTGAAAGACGATATCAAGGCACAAATTATTTTGGGCAACACTTATCATCTGTATCTGCGTCCCGGATTAGAGATACTGGAACAGGCAGGAGGTCTGCATAAATTCAACGGCTTTGACCGCCCAATGCTTACCGACAGCGGTGGTTTTCAGGTATTCTCTCTAACAGGATTACGCAAGATGACAGAAGAGGGTGTAACCTTCCAATCACATATAGACGGTTCCCGTCATCTGTTCACCCCGGAAAGAGTGATGGACATAGAACGCTCCATAGGTGCAGACATAATAATGGCTTTTGATGAATGTACACCGGGAACTGCCGATTACAACTATGCCAAAAAATCTATGGAACGTACCCACAGATGGTTAGACCGATGCATAACTCGTTTTAGCGAAACAGAACCTAAGTACGGTTATCATCAATCTCTGTTTCCCATTGTTCAGGGTTGCGTATATAAAGATTTGCGAACCAAATCGGCAGAATATATTGCATCAAAAGATGCAGAAGGAAATGCTATTGGCGGATTGGCTGTAGGCGAACCTGCAGAAGTTATGTACGAAATGATAGAGGTTGTGAATGGCATTCTGCCTAAAGACAGACCCAGGTACTTAATGGGTGTAGGTACTCCGGAAAACATTCTGGAAGGCATTGAACGTGGAATTGATATGTTTGACTGCGTAATGCCTACAAGAAATGGCAGGAATGCAATGCTCTTTACCAAAGACGGTATTATAAACATAAGAAACAAAAAATGGGAGAACGATTTCTCTCCTATTGAACCGGACGGAGCATCGTACGTGGACAGACTATATACTAAAGCGTATCTGCACCATCTGTTCAAAGCCAAAGAGTATTTGGCACTACAAATAGCTTCAATCCACAATTTGGCATTCTATCTTTGGATGGTTGGCGAAGCCAGAAAGAATATACTTGCAGACAACTACAGCAGTTGGAAACAGATTATGGTAAAGCGTTTTATGCAACGTTTATAACAAACTAAAAGTAGAGATAATGGGAAAATTCAGATTTAAAATACTGAACAAATTAGATTGGTACATAATAAAGAAGTTTCTTGGAACCTACTTCTTCTCTATTGCGCTGATAATTGCCATATCGGTAGTATTTGACTACAACGAGCATATAGATAAATTAAAGGAAGCACCGTTTCATGCAGTTATCTTTGATTACTATCTTAACTTTATCCCATACTTTGCAAATCTGTTCAGCCCGTTATTTGTATTTGTAGCAGTTATCTTCTTTACTTCAAAATTGGCCGATAATTCAGAGATTATCGCAATGTTCTCCACCGGTCTCAGTTTCAAAAGAATGATGGTACCTTATCTGATATCGGCAGCATTTATTGCCCTGCTTACATTGGGATTAGGATCGTACGTTATACCAAGAGGAAATGTCACGCTAAATGAATTCAAGAACGTCTATATGAACAAAAACAAAAGTACATCCACATCTGCAAGGAACATACAACTGGAAGTAGATGAAGGTGTTATAGCATATATGGAACGTTTTGAAACATATAACCAGATGGGTTATCGTTTTACATTAGATAAATTTATCGATAAGAAGCTGGTGTCGCACATGACTGCTCGTAGCATAGAATACGATACTCTGTCAACCGATAAACATCATTGGATAGCTAAAAACTACATGATAAGAGATCTGTCCGGCGACGTAGAGGTAATTCGTCAAGGTTCAGAACTTGATACAATAATACCTATGGAACCAAATGACTTCCTAATTACACAAGGTCAGCAAGAGACTATGACTTCTCCTGAACTAAAGGAGTACATCAAGCGACAAAAACAGAGAGGCTTTGGAAATATTCAGGTATTTGAAATAGAGTATCACAAACGCTATGCAATGGCATTTGCATCGTTTATTCTGACTATTATTGGCGTATCGCTGTCAAGCAGAAAAGTAAAGGGCGGCATGGGCTTATATCTGGGAATAGGTTTAGGTCTAAGTTTTGGCTACATTCTTTTCCAGTCTATATCATCAACCTTTGCTGTAGCAGGAACAATGTCTGCATTCTGGGCAGAATGGTTACCTAACATAGTCTATATGTTTATAGCAATCTTCCTATACTACAAAGCGCCCAAATAAACATCTGGACGCTCTGCTATATGGATATAAAAGTGCAATGCTATACGTTTAGTATTGCTCTTTTTCGTTAGGGAAATCCCTACTCTTTACATCTTCTACATAATTACCAACAGCCTGTGTTATAATAGTATAGAGATCTGCATAACGACGCAGGAAACGAGGGCTGAAATCATTGTTCATACCAAGCATATCGGCCACTACCAGTACCTGACCATCTACACCGCCACCTGCACCAATACCTATAACAGGTATAGTGAGTTCAGATGCCACTCTCTCTGCCAAAGCTGCAGGAATCTTTTCCAAAACAATAGCAAAACAGCCGGCCTCTTCCAAAAGATGTGCATCGGCAATAAGTTTTTCGGCTTCAGCTTCCTCTTTAGCGCGTACAGCGTATGTACCAAACTTATTGATAGACTGTGGTGTAAGTCCTAAATGTCCCATAACAGGAATACCAGCATCCAATATTCTGCGCACAGAAGGCAGAATCTCTGCGCCACCCTCTAATTTAAGTGCATCAGCGTGAGATATCTTCATTATCTTGATAGCATTGGTAACCGCTTCCACATCGCTAATCTGATATGTACCAAACGGCATATCAGCCACCACCAATGCTCTTGAAACTGCACGTACCACCGATTTAGCATGATAAATCATCTGATCGAGTGTGATTGGCAAAGTGGTCATATTACCGGCCATAACATTCGAAGCCGAATCGCCTACCAAGATTATATCTATACCTGCCGCATCAACTATCTTAGCCATAGTATAATCGTAGGCAGTCAGCATAGCTATTTTTTCACTACGCTGTTTCATCTCTTTCAACCTTTGGGTTGTTACTTTTCTTTTGTCATCCGAGGAAATATATCCCATAATTAATAAACTTAAAGTTTTTTTTAGATAGGCAAAGGTAATAATAAAAACAATCACTATTTTTGTAAGATAGCAAAAATATAATGTCTATGGCAAGACAGGATCAATCATTACTTACTTTATACAAGGCATCGGCAGGTTCAGGAAAGACCTTCACATTGGCGGTACGTTACATTGCAATGGTGGTTAGAGAGCCTTCCGACTATCGTCATATACTGGCTGTAACCTTTACAAACAAGGCTACGGCAGAGATGAAACAGCGTATTCTATCCCAACTATACGGCATTGGACACGGGTTGGAAGAATCTGCATCATATTTAGAGAAAGTAAAAGAGTTCCTGCCCGACAAATTTACCGAGAGCACAATTAAAGAGAATGCTCTAAAAGCGCTGAATCTTATACTGAATGATTACAGCCATTTCCGCATAGAGACCATAGACCGTTTCTTTCAGAGGGTTTTACGTGGATTGGCCCGTGAACTGCAACTGGGTTCCGGCATGACACTGGAACTGGACACAGATGCTGTTATATCAGATGCTGTAGATACATTTCTGGCAGAGCTAAAGCCGGGAACAAGAGAAAACAACGATGTTGTACAGTACGTAATAGAGAACATAGAAAACGACTCCAATTGGCATATTGACAGCAAGATAAAGGCATTTAGCAACCAACTGTTTCAGGAATCTTTTCTTGAAAAAGGCGACGATTTAAGAACATATCTGCAACAGCCCGACAGCATAGCTAATTATCGCAAAGAGCTGAACAAGTGCAAAGAACAGATAGAAACATTGGCTAAAAAGCACTGTGACTGCGGCAAACAGATACTGAAATTAATTGATGATAATCCCGATTACGGTAGTTACGTATCAAACTATCCGGCAAAGTTATTTGCCCAGATTGAGGCAGGACTGGTATTAGAAAAAGGAATAAGCACAACATTCAATTCCTGCCTTGAAAAAGGTGCAGAAGGCATCCTGAAAAAAGCAGGATTAACCAAAGTTGGAAATGCCTACACCCTATCAGAGATCATAGTAGATTTATTACAGCAAGCAAAAGATAGTTATACAGAATATATCTATATCAATAACTCATATTCAGCAGCTAAACGATACTTGAACGACCTGAGTCTGTTGTTGGCTATCCGCAAAGAGATAACCGCTCAGAACAGCGAACAGGATCGTTTTGTGCTTGCAGATACCACTCACCTGCTAAGTCAGCTTGAAGAGGGTGACACATCTTTTGTATTTGAAAATACCGGAAGTTTTACAAAACATATAATGATAGACGAATTCCAGGACACATCGCGTCTGCAATGGAAGAACCTTCGTCTGTTACTTATAGAGTGTTTGTCACAAAACAAAGAGTGTTTGGTGGTAGGCGATGTTAAACAATCCATCTATCGTTGGCGAAATGGCGATTGGAACATTCTGAATACGGGTATAGAGCAAGAAATGTCTATATATAATCCCAAGACCATTACCCTAAACACCAATTTCAGAAGCCACAGCAGAGTTATAGAGTTCAACAATCTGTTTTTCCCTATAGCACAATCGTATCTATCGGAGGTATATAAAGGTACATTCACTACAGAACACCCCAGCATATCCGGTGCATATTCCGACGTATGCCAACAAAGCAACAAGAAAGGTTGTAGTGGCTACATCTGTTTGGAACTTCATAACAATAAGAGTCTGGATGACGAAACTGCACTTATGCCTGGTATAATTGCAGAACATTTAGACAGGCTTACCGAGGCAGGAGTTAATCAAGGCGATATAACTATCCTGACACGAAGGAACAAAGACATTGCACAAATTTGCAGTTGGTTTGCAGAAAACAGGCCTGAATACAGAATGGTATCCGATGAAGCTTTCTATATGGAGACATCGCCTGCATTGAGAATCATCATCAACGCAATGCGTTACATCAGCAATCCTACAGATAACATATCGCTTGCAGCTCTTGCCATTGAATGGAACCGCTATGTAAAAAAGAGAACCATTTCGTTTGAAGATATATTACAGGAGAGCATAATAAGTAATATACCATCGGCATTTCTGGAATGGGTGGAAAAATCCACTCACTTGCCACTGTACGAAATGGCAGAAAATCTATACAGCATATTGGAAATTGGCAACATTGAGAATCAAGATGCTTACCTATTCTCTTTCTTTGACAGATTACGTCTGTTTACGCAGAAAAAAAGCAACACGTTGTCTATGTTCATTGAAGAATGGGATATCACTCTACACAAAAAGCCTATAGCTATGGGCCATACAGACTGCATAAGACTGATGACCATACATAAATCAAAAGGTTTGGAATTTCATACTGTGATACTGCCCTATTGTAATTGGCAGATAGAGAGCAACAGCAAATTATGGGTAGAACCGGAGAATGAACCATTCAACAAATTACCTTTACTCCCAATAGAATGTACATCATCACTTAAAGAATCTGTTTTTTCCAACGATTATAAGGAAGAGTATAGCGATACGTTAGTAGATAATTTGAATCTGCTATACGTAGCCTTTACCAGAGCGGAAGCCAATTTAATAGTATTAGGACAAACCAAAGGCAAGAGAAACGGATTTAACACTTACGACATTCTCACCTATTTTGCAGAAGGTCAAACAGAAACAGAAAAGAACGAACATATTACATCGTACACTTGCGGTGAAATAGTATCAAGCAACAAAACGGAGAAGAAAAGGGAATCACAAAACCCACTCAATGCAGACAAAGAACTTCAAGCAATAAATATGTGCCACTATCCGCTCAGTACCAGATTCAAACAATCTACAGAATCTATGCGATACATGGCAGATATTACACAAGAAAACAGCAAAACCGAAACATATATAGAACGAGGCAAATTATTGCATAGACTCTTCTCTACTATCAATACAGTAAAAGACATAGACAGAGAGACTGACCGTATGCTTGCCGAAGGACTTATAGAGAGCAGAAAAAGTGCAGAATCAATCAAACAGTTTATACATAAAGCTATAGAAAAGCAGGAAGTAAAAGGTTGGTTTGATGGCAATTACAGACTTCTAAACGAAACATCTATCCTATTCAGAGAGAATGGAACTACACAAAAACGTATTCCTGATAGAGTTATGATAAACGGTAGTAAAGCCACTGTGGTAGATTTTAAGTTTGGCAAAGAACATGAATCTTATCTGCATCAGGTAGAGGAATACATATCACTACTGAAAAAGATGGGATTCACAGATGTAGAGGGATATATTTGGTATGTTTATAACAACAAAACAATTAAATGCTGACTATGGAACAGTTTCTTAAAATAACAGCTCAAAATCTTTATGACAACTACTGTTCCTCAGTAACAGGATTATCAGGAGTCACAGTGGTATTTCCAAACAGACGTGCCCGACTGTTCTTTGAAGATTATCTGGCACAATGTTCTGCAGAGCCATTTTGGTCGCCAAACTATTTAACTATTGAAGAGTTATTTCAATCACAGACAGAAGTAGAGCAAGCAGACCCCATAGAGTTGGTATGCAA
>JAEIGA010014605.1_pt1 | contig 11951 bp, 10 predicted proteins | sample 9270691 | NCBI WGS metagenome assembly JAEIGA01 (sample SAMN17057246, study PRJNA624740) | gut metagenome | biome: biome; isolation source: fecal sample | host: Bos grunniens | place: China: Xizang | collected 2019
GCTCTGCGGAGCGCCCGGTCGCGGCTCTGACAGTCCACCGGACTGTCATTCACTACCGCGACTGCGCTTCGCTTACCCTCGATTCGCTTCGCTCACTCGGGATGACAGGACTGGATGCGGTTTTTTAAGCTCAAAATAACCAACAGTTCTGTCATCAGGCGTTTGTGGCGCGGTCATAACCGCGCCCTACAATGGCGTGTGCGTAACATCCCGACAAACTACAATTTATCAAGCTAAATTGTGCAAAATAATGAAGGAGTTGTCTCAAACGATGGTTTTGAGACAACTCCATTTTTCATTTTATCTTGCTTTCTTTTACGCCCACTCGGCGGCGCAGGATCCGCTTTGCTTCCTCGATGGTTTGGGATCGTTTGGTACCCCGGGCGATGACAACCACCATACTTACCATCAGACCGCCGGCCATAACAGGAATCAGCATGGTGACCATTCCAAAGACCATCCATCCCAGAAATGACCAGAGGATTCCGCTGATGATCTTAGTGGACGAATTGGCGTACATCTCCAGAACCGCATTGGGCAGCTGGTCCATTTTGTCGATGCTTGTGGAGAAATCGTGGACATACACCTTAACGGAATCCACAATCTGACCATCCTTGCACCCGGCGGGGATGGAAAGTGTTTTGGTTTCTCCACCGCCCCGTGCGATAGCCTTGCGGCAGCCGCTTTTCGCCTCTGCGGTGGTGACGACCACGGTAAGCAGGTTTTTATCGAGCTCGTTTTTGCCGGGGGCATCGCTGTGTGGCGTGTCGGCGGTTTTGGAGATCCTGTGTTTCACAACGATATAGGCGTTTCCTCTGGCACCGGTGGCGGCATCCGTTTTTCCGCTGCCCATAAGCCGCAGCACCGCACCATCCGTGGTGCCGCTGGGGATGGTCACATTGACCTGTCCCACGCCCGCAAGTGCCACAGTTTTCGTGCAGCCCGTGGCCGCTTCCGCTTCCGTGATCCATGCCGCCGCTCTCACGTCCAGATCCGGTGCCGGTTCCTCTGTGGGAGGATTGGGGGAAGTTTTCGGCTTTGAGAGGTCATTCAGCGCAGACAGCAGCTCATCGGGAGTTTTGTATCTGCTGTTACTATCATAGGCACAGGCCTTCAATACCACATCCTGCAGGGCGCGGCTGCCGTGGGCAGGTGCAGGCAGGGGCTCGCCGGACAGGCGGCGCAGCCGGGCTTCTTCCTCGATGCCGGCGGTGAGTTTGACAGTTCCGGCGGAAATGAAGGGCATCCGGCGGTCATTCAGCATCCAATACAGCACCAAACCCAGCGAGTAGATATCTGCGGCGATGCCGTAGGGCTGGTTGTTGTAAACCTCCGGAGCCATATATTTGTAAGTGCCGATTTTGGTTCCGCCCATGGTCTTCTCCACGGTCTTGGCGATGCCAAAATCACCCAACTTAAACTCTCCGCTGTCGGATACAAAAATATTTTGCGGCTTGATATCCCGGTGGATCACATCATGCTTTTTGCATGCCTGCAGGGCGGTGCCGATATCCTTCGCCAGCTTGATCACGGTATTTTCCGGGATCTGCTCGGGCAGCGCCTTGGTCAAAGGGGTCAGCAGTTCCATTTTAATGAAGATATCCCAGCCAATACCGTTGTCCTGCTGGACATAGCGGACATCGTCACACTTGACCACGTTTCCGCAATCCCCCAGCTTTCGCATCAGGGAATACTCCGCCACGATGCTTTTGAGATGTTCTTTAAAGGTTTCGGTGATACTTTCGTCGTCGTAGCCGTCGTTGTACAGCTCTTCGATATCGTTTCTGCTCTGGGGGATGGAGATTACCTTCAGGGCAGCCTTCTCTATCTCACCCAGTACATCCCGCTGAATCTCGTAGACTGCGCCAAAGCTGCCACGGCCGATGAGCTTTACGGTTTCCCAACCGGGCCAGCCGATTTTTTCGTAATCGTTCATGTTTCACACCTTTTCTTTCTGATGGTCAAAGGTCAATTCCCAACTGCTCTCATCCAGTTCCCATTGGCTTTTGCGGTACCACAGGCACGGGGGCTTTTCTTCTCCGGCGAAAACCAGATAGAACTCCTCTCCGATCTGGGTTTGGTTATAAAATTCTCTGTCCACGGTCACTGCCACCGACAAGTCACCTTCCCGGTTCAGGAACCACAGCTTCAGCACATCGGGACCGCTATCCTGTTCCACAATTTCCTTTTCTTCACATGGACGCAGGATCACATGATGCTGCAGCTTTTTGCGTGACAAGTCGATGGAGATCATCTTTTTCAGTTCAATCAAACAGTTGACGATAAACAGATAGAATAACGGAAACACAAAAGTACCCAGTGCCACAGCAATACCCAGACCGGCAATCATTGACAGATAGGAAAAAACAGAGTTTCTCTGTTTGCGCAGAGCCTGCAGCACCAGTTCCCGACTCAGGATTTGTTTGGGCTGCGCGGTATGATTCGCTGTGTAAGTCAGTTCATCCATTGCAATGCTCCCGTTTCGGTTGTTTAGCCGCCGGTTTTGGACTTGAAGCGGTATTGCTTTTCCGTCCGGACTTGCTGGGAATCCGTTTCCTCCGCTGCGGTTTCAGACCAATCGGACCAGTCGGACCAGCGGCGGAAATAGTAGGTGGTCTGATCTACCTTGTCCTTGTAGCGGTAATACAGGGTAGTTTCCACCTGACGGTTCTGGGTTTCGGATACCTTGGTGGCAGACCAGTTGCTCCATGCGCCCCAGCGGTAGAAATGGTAGGTGGGGACCTGCTGGCGGTCACGGTAACGGTAGAGGGTACGGGTCCGCACCTGACGGGTATCGGATTCCGTGACTACCTGATCGGAATAATTGGACCAGCTGCCATACTCCGTCACCTTCTCAATGGTTCTGGTGGCGTAACGATACTGGGGTCTGGGATTGCCGTTGCCATCGCTCCACTTGAATACCAACAGGCCGTCGATATAGGCGTAGGTGTGGCCGGTACCGTGCCAGTCCCGCAGTCCGGCGTTATCCCAAGAGACGGGGCTCCAAACTTCATGCCACAGGTAGGGCTGAGCCAGACCGCAGCCGCCGGCCCAAGTATAGCAATGGCTGGATACATGCATATGGGCACCGCAGTGGGGGCAGGCAAAGTAATAGTAGCCCCAGACCGTTCGGACTTCTTCTTTTTTCAGGTCGCCGGTGCTTTCCCGATTGAAAGACCAGCCGCTCCAGCCGCTCCAGTCCGAGTATCCCTCCCGGACCCAAATGCTGCGGTAGCTGTATTGCGTCTTCTTTTCTACCTGACGGCTATCGCTGGCGGTCGCGGCCGTAGTGGACCAGTCGCTCCAGTTGCCGTAGTTGCCCCAGCTGTAAGTGGTGTTGTACAGCTCCCAACCGGATTTGGAGGAATTTTTGCTGGTGGTGGTTTCCTTGTCACGGTATTTGTAGCGAGTCTGGCTCTCTACCTGCCGGGTGTCGGATCCGGTGACCTTGGTGCTCTGCCAGTCGCTCCAGGGGCCGTATTCTCCTGCCCCTGCAACCGTGTTGTATAGCTCCCAGCCGTCCATGGAATTCTGGGTTGTGGAGGATTTGGTTTCCAGAGTGCTGGTGCTGTACAGGGTTCTTTCCTCCAGCAGGTAGTCATCCTCGTTCACATATTCAGGCAGCGTTTCGCTCCAATCGGACCAATCCAGCTGGAGAGGAAGCGTCTCAGGCGGTGCGGTGGTTTGTGTGGGGGCGGTGGTGGAGAGAGTCGGTACCGTGGTAGACGGCGTGGGAACCTCCACCGGGCGGTCGCCACAGGATCTGAACAGCATAAGAAGCATAATCAGCAAAATGCCCAGACCGGCACCCACAGCCAACTTCGCCTTCTGATTTTCCGCAGGCTTGCGCGCAGGCTTTTCCGCAGGCTTTTCCGCAGGCTTCGGGGCGGGGGCTTCCACCGGGGCAGGCTTCGGGGGAACTTCCTTGGGGACCACCACCGCCGGGACTTCCGGAACCGGCTCATGCACCGGGAAAACACCCATGGAAAAGGCCCGGTTCAGGTCATCCAGCATAGCTGCCGCACTGCCATAGCGGTCTGCGGGGTCGAAGGCACAGGCCTTCAGAACGATGGCCTTCAGCTTGTCGCTGCCATTGGCAGGAGGCGGGAGCTGTTCGCCGTTGAGGCGGCGGTTTCTGGAATTCTCCTCGTCATCGACCTTCAAAGTCTGAGGCGGCAGGGGCATAAAGGGCATCCGCCGATGGTTGAGCATCCAGTACAGCACCAGACCCAGAGAGTACACGTCTGCCGCGCTGCCATAGGGGCGGTTGTGGTAGACCTCCGGTGCCATATATTTGTAGGTGCCGATTTTGGTGCCACCCATGGTTTTTTCCACGGTTTTTGCGATGCCGAAATCGCCCAGCTTAAAATCACCGTTTTCCGACAGGAAAATATTCTGGGGCTTGATGTCCCGGTGAATGATGTCGTGCTTTTTGCACAGCACAAGGGCCGAACAGATGTCTTTGGCGGCACGGATGACCATATCTTCGGGAATGGGGCCGGAAAAAGCCTTACTCAGAGGCGTCAACAGCTCCATTTTAATGAACACATCCCAGCCAATGCCGTCGGAATGCTGAACATAGCGGATATCGTCGCAATTGACGATGTTGGCACTGCCGTTCATTTTTCTGGCCAGAGAGTATTCTGCCACGATGCTTTCCAGATGGTTCTGGAAAGCACAGGAAATACTTTCATCATCGTAGCCGTCGGAGTACATTTCATCGATATCGCTATTGTTTTGAGGAATAGAGATCACCTTCAGGGCGGCTCTTTCGGTATCCTTGAATACCTCCCGGCGGATTTCATAAACCGCGCCGAAGCTGCCCCGGCCCAGGATTCCTACGGTTTCCCATCCCGGCCATGTTACGTTGCTAAAATTTTCAGGCATATTGTGTCCTCTTTAGTCTATTCTGTAAATCATTACGGTTATGTTGTCACGACCTCCGTGCTCCATGGCGGCCTGAATCAGCTTGTCCACGCAGTCCGCCGCCGAATGGCCGGCGCACAGAAGATCGGTAATTTCGGATTCATGCAGCAAGTCGGTCAAGCCGTCGCTGCAAAGCAGGAAAATGTCTCCCCGCCGGATGGCAATTTTTGCTACATGGGGTTCCAGTTGAATTTCGCCGCCGCCATAGCCCAGATGCTGGGTCAGGGGGGCTTTTCTTTCGGGACGCAGGGGGCGGTTTGCCACATGGTCGTGGGAAAGTTGGGTCAGGGTCTTGTTCCGCAGACAGTACCCACGGCTGTCACCGACGTTGCACACATAGGCATGGCTGCCCATCAGATGCAGGCTGACCATGGTGGTGCCCATATATTCGGTGTGCATTTGCTGTTGGGCAGCAACGACGGCCCGGTGCAGACGCTGGGTCAATTCATTGATGTATTTTTCCGGAGCCAGATAATCTGCCAGACGCATCTTGATCCCGGCCATTTCCCGGGCTGCCGCCCAGGAGGCAAGCTCTCCGAAATTTTCCCCACCCATTCCGTCGAAGACGGCGGCCTGGGTGCCGTTTTTCAGCAAGCCTTCTATCGACAGGGTCGAAATCGGTTCATTGTGGTCTTCAGGCAGGCATTTTCCGTCAAAAACGTAGTTATCCTCGTTGTTTTTTCTGAGTTTGCCGATATGACAGCCACAGGCTGCCTGTATATGACGAAGCATCCTCTCATCTCCTGTTGTGAAAAGAAGGCGTGACAGCTTCTATTTCGCTGCTGTCACGCCCCCGTTATCGCATCTAAACTCACATCATAATCAGGTGGTCACCGTGCTGGATTCCGTAGCGCTGCAGGGTGGTGTTGGTTCTGAGTACGATGTTCTTTTCCACAGAGCACAGCCGCTCTTCCCCGGAGGAAACATACAGATGGTTGGACAGCTCCTCCACGGTGCCGGCGATCAAAGCGGTAACACTTTTGATCCGCAGAAAATCCGGCACCCAAATATCATATTTTTTCCCGACAGCGGGAACATAGATGTTTACAAGTAGTTTCATAGTTCACCCAGATTATTTCCGTCCGCCGGCAGTATCCCTGTGCAGAACGTTGAGCTTGTCTTGGATCTCGTTTTGCGCGCCGGAAAGGGTGTCGATGATGCTTACCAGCAGTTGCCTGCGTCCGTCCAAGGTCCGCAGGCGGCTCTGGATGAATTGCAGATGCCGCTGGGTCAGATCCGTTGCATCGGCGCAGGACTGCGCCAGAGCCTGCCGGGCGCTGTGCAGCACCCGGCGCTCCTGATCCAAATAGTCCAGATGCTGGCGCAGCCTTGTGAAATCGACACAAATCACAAGATTCAGCCCTTAATTCCGGCAGACAGCGTGGACTGCAGATCCTTGATGGTCTCGCCCATCAGGGTCTTGGAGCCGTCCAGCTCGGTGACCACGGTCTGCAGCGTTCTGACATAGGTTTTGACCGTTTCCATTTCGCGTTCAGTTTCCTGAATGGTACGGTTCAGCTCACGGATGACCTCACGACCCTGCTCATCGTCCCAGAAGGAGGGAACCTTATCCCGCAGAGCCTTCATGTCATTCAGATGCTCGCCCAGAGCGCCGATCAGGCGGTTCAGCTCAGCGATCTTCTGCTCGTATTCGTTTTTGGTATAGTTAAACAGGAATCCGGTTCCCACGGCACCGGCGGCAAGACCTACACCGGCAGCAACAATCAAAGACATAATCGTATCCTCCTTTAAATCTTAGCCTGCAGTTCATCGAAGGCCTCACCGATCTGCTGACCGGCCTTCTTCAGGGTGCCCAGACCATCCTTCAGAGCGCCCCAACCGCGCTTGAACGCTTCGGAGGTCTTGGTCCAAGTCTCATCCATCAGATTACTTGCCTTCTCGATCATCTGGAATACGGTATCCTCGGAGCCCACCGTATCGCTGCGGACCTGACGCACCTCTCTGAGGGTCGCCTCCACTGCGGTGAGCTTCTGCTGCACTTCCGTGACCCAAGCTACTGCCTTTATTTCGTCAATCTTCAAATCTGCCATGGTTAATCAATCTCCTTTTTTATTTATTGGTATGTATACAGTTCGCGCAGTTTTTCCTCGATTCCCTCCCGTTCCTTCCGCAGAATTTTTCGGTATTGCTCTAAATAAGGTCCCTGCAGGCTCAGGGCGATTTTCTCGTCCTCTTCCTCCAGAAGCCGAATCAGCTTTTGATAGCACCGGATCAGGTCTTCCATCGGTCCAGTCTCCTTACCTTAGCTTTCCAGCTCGCTGCCGAAAATATCTTGCAAATCCTCGGGCAAGGATTCGTTTTTCACCTCGCCGCAAGGCATCAGCAGCGAGTGGCTCTTGCCGCGGTACTGCATCAGAGCCACGTTATAGGGAAGCTGCTTAACGGATTCCAGCATCTGGGGCACCACATACAGGTTTTGCTTATCCAAATTGCCTCCGAACAGGATGATATCCTGCTGGGCAAAGGTGGAGAAAATGGTGTTGCTGCTGATTTCCTCCGGAATTCCCGGGTCAAAGCAACCCATAATGTATACATTTCGCTGGGGTGCCTTTTGCAGCAGATCCCGCATGCCCATCATGGAAAAAATATTCATAGCGGCACAGAAGTCCGCCACACTTTCAATCAGGACCAAAATAGGCGGTGTGTGCTTCATCAGGAATTGGAAAGGATCGGCACGGGCTTCGTCCTCGCCGGGCATCGCCTGATGTTTCTCCAGCAGTTCCCGGCGCTGGGACATGATGCCCAGCATGGCGTTGTGAAGCAAGCGGACATTGTCCTGCGAGTAGGGCAGGCAGTCCGTGTTCTTCATAGCCGAGGTATCGATGGAATCGGTATCGCCCCGGTTAAAAATGCTGTTTTCCCGGCGGCACAGGATCCAGATCTCCATATTTTCCCGCTGGGCAGCATACAAAAGATTGCCGATAATGGGTTTCCTGCCGGCGGGATTGCCAAAGTACAGGCTCAGCAAAGAGAACTGCCGCAGAGGCAGCGCCACAGGCCTTCCGGTCTGACGGGCATAACCCAGCGGAATCCGACCGGGTCTGAACTGGCGAACAAAGGTGTCGTATTCCGCGGTTTCCGAGTACACAGGGAGCTGCTGGGCGCTATCCCGCTGGGGATATTGGGCAGCGACAGCGCTGATTTCCTCCTTGAGCATGGACACGGCGGTACAGGGCAGGGCCGCATGGAATTCGAGGGGATCGTCTCCCCATTTGTACATACCCCGTCCGGGAATGTCCGGCGGCAGGTAGGTGACCTTGCAGCCCAGCGCATCGGAATAGTCGTACTTGTCCTTCATGTGCAGGCAGATTCTGCAGGGAAGCTCCTGCCGGATCCGGGAGGAAAGTTCGTTGAGATAGTTGCAGGTGACGATGTAGCGAACGCCGTAGGCCCCACTGTTTTTGATGTAGTTCTGCAGCGCGTAGGCAATGGCCTCGCCCTTCTTTGAAGCATTGAGCCCTGCGAAATTATCGATCACCACCAGAATCAGAGGGAGCTCGGTCTTTGCCCGGGCGTCGATGAAATTATCCACCTCAAGCTCGGAAAACAGCTTTTTTCGCTGGGCGATCAGGCCGTTTATCAGCTTGAAGAACTCCTCCAGAGAATCCTCGTCCTCCTCCTGAAGCACCGCGCCGCAATGGGGCAGGGGGCGGAAGGCCTTCATCATTCTGCTGGAATAATCCAGCACATAGAAATGAAGATCCCGGGGAGAAAGATTCCGGCTCAGGGAAATGAGAATATTTTGCAGAATGGTTGTTTTTCCGCTGCCGGCTTCGCCTACGATGAGCATATTCTCACAAGCGGAGAAATCCACCGTCATAGGGTAGCGTTTCTGGCGCATGGGATCGTCCAGAAGACCCAGACAAACACACATGGGGTCAGACTGGGGATACTTCTGCCGGAGCTCCTGGGCATCCAGTTTTTTGGGCAGTTCGGGCTGCCACAGGTTCAGAGGCTCAATGCCGTGGTTTTTCGCCACATCGGACAGGTACTGCACCACGGCAGCCGCCTGCTTCATGCCGGAATCCGTCTTTCGGACCTTGGGCTTTGCCTTAACGGTGATATGACCGGTGGTGTCCAAAAATTCAACGGCATCATCCCGCTGGATGCTCACCGTGTCCTGAGGCTCATAGGCGGCACCGCACCAAGCCGATTGTCCCATGGCGAAATACTCATTGTAGCCCACCTGAAGGTAGAATCTGCCGGTGTCCGTCAGCTCCGCGGCCTCCGGGCGTTTGAGCATATCCATACTGTCGGCCCGTTCCTGAACCCGCAGGCAGACCCGGAATTTGGTGTTGCTGCGGATCTGGTCATTGACAACGCCGGAGGGCTTTTGGGTTGCCAGAATCAGATGGATGCCCAGACTTCTGCCGATACGGGCAGCGCTGATGAGCTTTTCCATAAATTCCGGCTGCTGCTGCTTCAGCTCCGCGAATTCGTCGGACACGATAAACAGATGGGGCATGGGTTTGGATACCTTACCGGCCCGGTGGAGCTTTTGGTAGGTATAGATGTTCATGGAGCCTTCGTTCAGCTCCTTGCTGACCCGGCTGAACTCCTTCTGACGGCGGACCAATTCGCTCTCAATAGACATCAGAGAGCGCTGGATGGAAGCACCGTCCAGATTGGTAATGGTACCGGCCAGATGGGGCAGACGCATGCCGGTGTTAGGATTGTAGAAAGCATCTGTCAGGCCGCCGCCCTTGTAGTCGATCAGTACGAAAGAGACTTCATGGGGGTGGTAGTTCACCGCCATGGAGAGAATGTAGGTGATAATAAATTCGGATTTGCCGGAGCCGGTCATACCGGCAACCAGACCGTGGGGGCCTTGCCGCTTTTCGTGCAGATCCAGCATGAAGATGGAGCCATCCTCACCCACACCCACAGGCGCAGCCAATGATTTTACGGGATTGCTGTCCTGCCAACGCTTAGCGGGGTTCAGCTGTTCCACCCGTCCGGCACGGAACATCTCCATGAAGGTGACCGTTTTGGGGATTTGATAGTCCTGACCGCTCTTTTTCAGCCGGGTATTGGCCAGTGTCCGTGCCACGCAACGCAGCTGCGCATTGGAGCAGATGTCCAGCGCAAAGAGGACATCCTCACCGCCATCGATCCCCATTGTGGTGCAGATATTTCTGTCAGACGCTTCCAGAGAGATGATTTTGTGGCATTCCTTTGGCAGTGCGCCGTGGGCGGCGATGATGCCGGCACCGGGATTGCGATCCGACTGGGCGATGCTCCTGAAAATCTCATGGCTGTCATAGAGCTTTTTGTTCAGGGCAAATACAAGGTAATAGGGCCGTTTTTTCAGGATTTTGGGCAACTCCGCGTTGCCGGAAATATCACTTTCCACCCAGTCCTTGAGATATTCACCAACCGTGTAGGCTTCCGCCTCGTTGGTGGCGATCATGCGCATAGACCGCTGATCGTCCCATACATGGGGCAAATACCGCAGCTCGTCCAGATCGTCGAGGGTGCTCTCATCCAGCAGGAAAACCATTTTCACCTCGTCATAGCTGTGGAAAATGGCTGTCTGGATCACAAGCTGGCGAATAAATTCCCGGATGGCACCGCTCTGACCTTGGAAACCGCAGACATAGGATTCAGTCAAGGAAACCACAACAGGCACACCGCTGACGGTATACGCTGCCTGAGCAAGCTGATACATTTTTTCTTCCAGCGCATCCGTTTCCAGCTCAAAACGCCGGGGCGGATACTCAATGGGGGTAGAAAAGGGCAGGGTTCCCGTACCCAGACGAAGCTGCAGGAAATCGCTGTCCACATACCGCCGCTCCCACAGGTGGGCGTTCATTTCGCCGGGAGCCACAAGCTGCTCCATCGAAGGGTATTTCTGATTCAGCTCCTGCCGTTCCAGCGCAATGGCGGACTGGATCTGCCGGTATTTTTCCTGCAGATATTGGGTGTATTTTTCAAGACGCAGCTTTTCGTATTCCTGCCGCTGGTTGTCGGTGAATTTGGTGCTTAAAAAGGGAAATACAACACTGGAAATCAGCGTCATAAAATTGCCGGCCATAGCGGCGGCACCACCCATGAGCATGGAGCTGCCCATGCGAAGCATCATGGGGGCCTGCTTTTGATTCATGGACAGGGGCGGCCCTTCGATGGTGATGGGCTGCTGCTTCGATTCCCGGCGTTTTCTGGGAGGGCGGTTGAAATAATTCTCGCCGGATTCCGGTTCCTCCTGCTGGTAGTAGCGGGAATAACCGGTGGCAGACATGGGCGCATCCTGCAAAACGCCGGAACTGACGGAAACAGGCCCAACGCTGCTGCTGATGGAGAGGAGCCCGGTACCCACAATGATCCGCAACCCCATGATAAACAGCACATCGCCCAATTGCAGCCGGGAACGTTCCGTCCGTTCGCCATTGACATAAATTCCATACTGACTGTCCAGACATTGGACGGTCCACGCCCCATCCCGGCAGGACAAAACCGCGTGTCTGGAGGCAATGTGGGAGCAGCGGCAGCAGATATCGCAGCCGGTCTGACTGCCGATCATGAGCTGCACATCGGGGCGGATGGTGTAATTGTGGAACACATTGCGGTCCTGAAGGATCTGCACCACACCCAGCAGCCAGATGCTGTCCTCTATGCTGACACGCAGAAGCAGCCCGTCGGACAGGGGCATTTCATAGCTATACTGCAGGGGCGCATCCTTGAAGTAAGCGGGTCTTTCGCAGCCGGCGATCCATTGACCGTTTCTGGGGAAAATGGAAAGAAACTTATGCCGCGGCTCATTGGAGAAACGAAAGAAACCCTCCGCGGCTCTGGGCAGCCATAGTTCCCGCATCTGACCGTCCGGAGAAAAGAGCATCAGCTGGAAGCTGTAAAAGCTGTTTTCCCGGTCCGTATTTGCCTGATTGCCGTGCCGATCCATACGAAAGCCCCTCCGAATTTGATTCCTGCCTGTGAAACAGCAGGATAGTTATTCCTATATCAGTCATTATATTGGATAGCGTATCAAAAATCAACAAAAACAATCA
>JAEIGA010014606.1_pt1 | contig 11951 bp, 18 predicted proteins | sample 9270691 | NCBI WGS metagenome assembly JAEIGA01 (sample SAMN17057246, study PRJNA624740) | gut metagenome | biome: biome; isolation source: fecal sample | host: Bos grunniens | place: China: Xizang | collected 2019
GGAAAATATTAGAAATTAATCCTAGTGGTACAGCGGCCGGATGGTATAGATGTATATACATAAATAGTTCCAATGCATCATATGCACAAACATTAATAGTATCTATTCAAACCTCTTATTATTCCCCACAAAATGAGCACTATATCTTTGCAATAACATGTGGGTATAATGGAGATATCGATATAAATCAATTAGCTGGTGTGAGGGGAGGTTCTCTTGTAAATAAAATCAGAGTGGTATGGAATAATTCTGGGGTATGTTATTTTGATTTTTACAAAAACAGTTCTGGTATAGAATCATATAGAAATTCTTTTCGTATAGAAATATTAAGCGGAGATGGTACCTTGCAAGATGGGTCTATTGTAAGTTCTGCTGGAGGAAATGCGGTAGAATTTACACCTATTAAAGGAGTAAAATCATTAAATGGATTTTATAATAATTCAGGCGCGTCTGTTAGTTATGACGGACATACCCACACCTCATTTGCAAATAGTATAACCGTCACAGGTAGTGTATCTGCATCCAGTGGGTTCTACCAATCATCAGACGAACGTTTAAAAACATTCTATGATCCAATTAAAGTTGATTTAGAGAAACTTAAAAAGTTAAGAAAAAATTACTTTAAGTTTAATGATAGAGATGAATTAGAGATTGGTGTAAGTGCTCAGGAGATTCAAAATCTTTACCCGGAACTAGTTTCATCGGATGATAACGGATACCTAAGTGTTGCTTATGATAAACTTTCAGTAATTGCATTAGCGGCTTTAGATGAACAACAAAATATTATAAAAGATCAAAATAATAAAATTAACCAATTAGAAGCGCGGTTGAAAGCCATAGAAAACATTCTAAATGAAAAAGGAATCCTTTAGGGATTCCTTTTTTTTATTCTAAATCTATCACTAATATATCTTCTTTTTCATGCGCTGATATATGAGCATAGTATCCTACACTTTTGCAATTTTTATCCCTGATTAATATACTATCACTTTCATTCATCAATTGCATCATTTTATACTTAGTCAACTTAGCATTTGATTCACTAATCTGGAATTGCAGCACAACACCAATCACAATCATAACAAACCAAGTCAGTATAAAATATCCGAAGATAACAAGCATTGTAGTATCATTCATAACTAATCCCCCATCAATACTTGTGCCTCTGCAATTACTGCATCCGCCATATCCGTAATCATCTCCTCAACATCTCCCATATCGTATACCTCCAATTCATCCACCATACTCTCATCAACAACTCTTCTCATATTTCTCAAAATAATCATACCATTGATCCCATCCGAGTCGTTATCGGTCCAATCAATACCACTACCTTCGAAAATCAATTCGTTTCTATTGTAGTAGATATTTTTAACTTTCATAGTCCACCCAGCCCCATCATCATCATAGTTAACAATCTCACCTAAGTACTCATTTTTTAATTGTTTAATATAAGCAAGATCTCGATTTGTTGGTGTATTTAGTTTTAGCGTCCTACACAAATCCTCAAATTCAAATTTAGCTACACTAACATCAATACCAAACTCCTCACTGAGTTCTTTTGCAATTTTATCTACGTTCATATTTTGTTGGTTTAAACTGTTTATCTTCTATTATTAAATATCCTTTTGGTAAATTGTCACAACACCATACATCAGGGGCTCCTTCCAATTTTTTAAGATCCTCATCATCAGATCCCAACCGAGCCTCTCGCGTCATATTACATACACGTATCACTGGAGTATGTCCTACTACCTGAGTTCGATTATCTAAAGTATTGAATATCAATGCCTGAGGTCTAATCCAAGTTAATGGTTGAGTTTCCGACGTCCCGGTACAATCACTCCATCTACAAGGAGTAAATGCAAATTTACAAGTAGGTATCTCTTTATTAATATCTTCTACTGACTTAAATTCATTCACATCAAACCAAGTCTTACTAATACCTGCGTGTGAAAATATGATATCATCTTCAACATGGACCCACTGAGTCAAATCAAGAAACATTTCGCAGTTCTCCGACATCCATTGATATACTTTTAGGTAAAGACCACTACACTCAGCCCAAGCAAATCCACAATGCTGTATATCGTGATTTCCTCGTAATAAAATGACTTTATTGGGGTTATCTTTTTTATAAGCGAGAATTTTAATTAGATTTGCGATCTGATCCTCCCCACTAATATCATAATGTGTACTTACATAATCCCCCAAGAAGATTACTTTATCCGGATTTTCGATATTTATAATATCTTCCCAACAATCTCTACCGTGTATATCTCCAAGTACTAATATTTTCATAAAATGATGTTTTATATAATATATTAAATTACTTTACATCTTTTATATCGATAATGTATTCTGGTGCAATATAACGATCTACATATGAGTTTTGTTTATATGAATCCAAGTCTACATATCTTTCACCGATTGTAAATCCATCATCTCCTTGATAATTTACAAATAGCGGATATCCAAAACAAATATGTTCTTCTATCTTCCCCTCATACTTTGTAACTACTATTTTATGATTTTTAACATCACAAGCATTTGCTAATTTTATCCATGGAATCAAATCATTGTATACAGATCGAAGGCTATCAGTATATAACTTTCCATTTTGATCTTTTTTTACAAGGTCACAATCATATCTATTTGGAAATATTTTTAGATTAAATTTATAACCGGAATCGATATCGAGTGGGATTGGTTGATCTTTATACAATTCTTTAATAGCGTATAATAGATCGGATATATAATCTGATTCATAAATATAATTGTTATTCTGAACTGATATATTATTATTCCATTTTATAATTTCATTGATTTGAGATCTAATGTCACGAGCCATAAACTGCTTTCTAGAATCCTCCAAATAATCCAATGAATATTTAGCAATGTCACCTGCATGAGCGTGAGCAGATATTGTGTTGCGTCCTATACAATACCTATACGACATCCAAATCAATTGCTCGTGATAATCATTATCCTTGATTATTATTTGTTTTTTCTTTGCCATAATGTTTTAATTAGTTCATATACACAATCAATTAACTCACAATCTTCAAACATATCCATCCCAGATCTCACAAGATAATTCTCACCATCAAACTCCACTCTATATTCTATTTTATGAAAATCAAGAATACCCATCAAATCATCCAACGACCAACAAGGAGCTAAAATAATTTTCTGACCATGATATTGAGATGTTCTTGGGTTGGTGTTTTTTGGAACCATATATACTTCCGAATAAACCCAAGTACCCGGATCTTTATAATAGTTTACCTCTAAGTCTTTATACTGGATATACTCCATAGAAGCATCTATTTTTAATAGAAATGATTTAGCTTCTTGGCATTGTTCTAATGTTAAATATTTTTTCATAATATTAAAATGCGCAAAATTCTATATTTTTTAATACGTTATTTTTATCTAAAAGAACTTCCGAATTATTCATTAATGAAAGTGTATGCATATAATATTTATATATTTTATCAATAAATGAGTCTTTTATATGAGTTTCTATTATACTTAAATCTGATACTTCCAAAACATCATTAAATGATTCTTGATACTCTATTTGATACCCTTGTTGTACCTCAGCATAAAATATAATGACTTGATATGAGGTATTATATTTTATAATTTTAATAGTTGCCCTACATCCTAGATCAGCCTGATTGCTTTTATTTACACATCTAATATATTTGATATACGCTTCTTTGTTTGAAAATGACTTATGATATCCGATCTTTTTCAAACTCTCATAAGTTATCAAATCATCCGCACTTAGTATACTCATAATATTAATTCTTTATAATATTATATAACAAAAGTTGGAAAATATTTTATTAATTTCCCAACTTTATAACTGATAATATATTACCATTTATTATTGATTTTCGCACTTAACTGATACTATATGATCATTTATCTCCAGAGACTTCATCTTGTTGTATATTTTTACATCGCATTGCTGTTTCCAAATCAATTTTAATAATCTGTTCTGGGTAGAATGATGAATGTTTTTCCTCATCATGTGTATACTGCCACTTACCATCTACATTACCATATTTTCGAGCTATATAAGAAAATGCAGATATGACTTGAGTCTTAACTTTAGTATGTTTAATTACTACAGCAGGAATAAGACGAGTTTTTGTTATAGTATCAGGAGAGATTACAAAAACTATATCTCCTTTATTCACTTTATTACCGAGACAATCCGTGCCAGGTTTAACATGTTTTTTATAATCGATTTTAAAGTTTCTTACGAAATCCTCAATTAGTTTTTGATCATTTAAATCTTCTATTAATTCATCATCCAATATACTCATAATAACTTTTGATATTTCAATAAAAATATACGTTTTTGGTGAGAAATTATAGATATATCAATAATTATTTCCACTCAACTCCCAACTTATTATATACATCTTTAACCTCGATTGGTGTGAAATTATTATTATCTACACCTACATCATAACATCTAGGTTTTAATATAAGATCTTCCCCCGGAACGTCTACTGCATTATCACTCAACGGACCACTATGAATGTGACCAAATAGATGTATAGCTGCTTTTTCAAAGTGCGGCCAAGTTGCAGCTGGTACGTGACATAAATATAATTCATTTATACCTTTTTTACCATGCTCGTTTACCCAAGCAGTAACAACACTATCATGAACAATAAACCTATCGGACAATAACTCGAATGTCTTGATTTTGTCGTGGTTACCCGGAATTATATGAATTTCTTTACCATTCAATTTCTCAAGAACCCTCTTACAATCATGTCTACTCTCCCACCACATTATATCTCCTAATATAAAACATATATCATCATTTGATACAACACTATTCCAATTATCTATTAATGATTGACACATATGCTTCATATCTTGAAATGGTCTATGACAAAATCTAAGGATATTATTATGGCCAAAGTGTGGATCTGATGTGAAGAATAATTTCTGATCTTTTTGAAGTGTTATATGTACTTTATCCATGATATATTTTTTATAGTTATATTAAAATATTTAGATATGTTATGATCTTTAAAAAATGGGGGGGGGCTTATTATGAGATTAAATTTAAATGTTTTTAAAATGGCTGATATACAAAAATTAAACGTTAATAGTACAACTTACGATATAAGTGTTCCTTGGGGAAAAGTGACTGGGAAACCTAACTATTATGTATATTCAACACAACGAGATTTTGGTAGTGGTACTTTAATAAAAACTGATATTAATTACAACAGTGTGAGTGGAGATCCGTTTTATGGTGAAATTAAAGGAAATACATATACTGGAGCTATCAATAGTTGTTTTACCCAATTTCAAGGATATATATATGATAATACCATAATAGCATATGGAGTGACTCATTTAGGTAGTTTGCATATAACTCCTATAACAGCTATGAATATTGATGGAAAATTATGTTTTTGGTTTCCTAGGTTGGGTTATTGGATGGGATTTTCTGTTAAAGTTACAACTGGATATGATTATAGTATAAATAGAGTTGCTAGTGTAATAGATTCTGCAGAGCCAAATGGAACTAAGAAAGTAGTTTTAACATCATCAACAGTATATAATATAAATTCACAAAATATAGGATCACAATCAGTAAACTACGCGACTAATGCTGGATCAGCTTCAAGTGCTGGTAATGCAGATACTGTAGATGGATATCATCATACAAGTTTTGCAAAAATAGCAGATGTAAATAATTTAATGCATTCTGGTAATGAATTTACTTACGCTGCGCCTAAATACAGCGGTGATATATGGCATAATTATAGAACATCAAGTTGGGGTACCGATGGTAGTATAGCATCGTATAGGCTTGGGAATGGTGCTGGTGGATATGCATCTGTTTTTGCATCTACATTTTATAATAGTTCAGGTACTGAAGTCAGTTATCAAGGTCATACTCATAATTATGCAGCTTCTTCTCATACTCATACAAAATCACAAATAACTGATTTTCCAACCATACCATCATATTCGACAGCAACTTCAAGTACTTTAGGTCTTGTAAAGATAGGTTATACTGCAAATGGTAAGAACTATCCTGTACAGTTAAGTAATGGTCAAATGTATGTTAATGTACCATGGACTGATACAAATACAGATACTAATACATGGAGACCGGTTACTAATACATATACCGGATCAGATACATCAACTTGTGTATCTCAAAAAGGAACTAATGATCTTTATAATGCTCTTGTTAATGGTTATGCTAATAGCGCTGGGTATGCTTCGAGTGCTGGTAGTATACCTTGGTCTGGCGTAACAGGGAAACCAGTTTTACCTGTATATTATAATTTGTCTGGAAGTGATGCATATTCAATATTAAAGAATAATGCAACATCTTTTGTTAGAAATCAATTAGTTCATGCATATTTAGGGCATGGTTCCGCATCTTTTGCGATGGGTTGGGTGTTGTCTGGATATGATAGTAGTCCATATTGTGCTTTTATAGTTAATGGTTATGGTGATAACTGGTCGTTAGTTGGCTCTTCTTCAGGAAGTTGGACTCATAGAACTTTATTACATAGTGGAAATATCAGTTCATATGCTCTTACTTCATTACCATCACATACTCATGATTATGCTGCTTCAAATCACACTCACACCTCATTTGCAAATAGTATAACCGTTACAGGTAGCGTATCTGCATCATCCGGTTTCTACCAATCATCAGACGAACGCTTAAAAACATTCTACGATCCAATTAAAGTTGATTTAGAGAAACTTAAAACATTACGTAAAAATTACTTTAAGTTTAATGATAGAGATGAATTAGAGATTGGTGTAAGTGCTCAAGAGATACAACAACTTTACCCAGAAATAGTATCAACTGATGATAATGGATATTTAAGTGTTGCTTACGATAAACTTTCTGTGATTGCACTTAAAGCGATAGACGAATTGAATGATATAAATGATAAACAACAAAAAGAAATAGATGATCTTAAAGATCAATTATCAACCATTAAAAACATTTTAAAAGAAAAAGGAATCCTGTAATGGATTCCTTTTTTCTTTATAGACTCTTTATATACTCATTAGCAACTTTCGAAGCCATCTTCCCATCATATCCTCCATTATGATTTATTTTAAGATATTTCATAATCTCACCAATATTCTTACAACCAGACTCTTTAATAACGTCCATCAATTGCTCCTCAGTCATTTGCTGTTTGATGAAATCTTTCAAATACTCAAACTCAACAGCACTTTCATTCTTCAAATCCTTCATCATCTGAGCACCTTCATACATTCTTTTAATAACTCCATAAATCTGCTCAGTAGTTGGCTCTTGACCTCGTGGGATTGGAAGCCTATCTAACTCCCCAATCATAACAGCCAACATATTATATATTACAACATTGTCTCTTTGCAATGCTCTTTCTTCTCTAATTTCATTTACTGTTTTAAATTCTCTCATATAAATCAATTTTATGCTTATTTTTAAGCGATTTTAACTACTTTCTTTTATTAAATGATAAATTATATTGTTTACTAGAGATCCTCGTTATAATCAACTAAAAATCCCCATAATAAACCTGACAACAAAGCAACCCTTCATCTCTCCACATCTTAACTACTTTATCTCTATCATCAAATACACATAAGATATCATATATTGGTTTGATTTGGTTATCGTACAACTCTTTTTTAACCACTTCATCTCCTCTATGATCTCCCTTCTCTCTCATAATCAACTTCCATCTCCAATCCTTACCACTCAACTTCTCTTTATACTGCCCAATCAAATTCTCCTCAATCCACTCCTCAGTATCTTTTCTACAATCACCAATATCTTCCCTACCTGAAACAAATAGAATTGGAATATGACTATTGATAAATTTCATAAGAACTTCTCTCATTCTAGGATCGAATGTATCTTCTTTAACTTTCGAATAATCGAATGGGGATCGTCCATTCCTTAACGACACAGTACCATCAATATCACAGATAACTGCCTGGATGAAGTCTGGGTTAGGTTCTTTAACAAGACGATCATCTTTCAATTTATGCATCAGATGTGGACAATACATTCTATAGAATCTATCGATAACCTTTTTACCAACAGGTCTTGCTCGCTTTGAATCCCTCTCCAATGCTTCTTTATATGGGATTTCGAATAATTTATATTCAATCTCAACACAATACTCTTCAGCAATCTTCTCCCACTTAGAAATTGTTTTTGGATTAAGGTTAATTGCATCAATAATGACATTCAAGTCGTTTGTGATAGCCATTCTAATCTGGAACTCCTCTACCGCAGATACATAATCTTCCTGCTCAGGAATCCAATAATCACCTCTTCCGTCTCTAATTGAATCTCTATTAACGATTACCCAATCTTTCTTACCAGTCACAAACTCTCTAGCCCATGTTGATTTGCCACTTGCTGGAGCTCCTTGTAATACTATAATTTTTTTCATATTGTTTTATTTTAAATCACCATTTATATAATTCTGCTTTATAATTTTGTATTTTGATATGATCTGACCCTCTAACGTTCAAATATATATCTAATACTTTTTTCTTAAGTCCTTCTATAATCAACATTAATTCATCAGTATCGATTACGTTCTCAAATTTTATATGTTCTTTATAATCATCGCCCCACTCTCTCGTCATAATGCCTGGATTTCTTATTGGCATTTTACAAAAAATACTCACATATAAATTATTATTTGTATATTTTAAACGAGTTTTTATAGTAGTTACCGTAAAATTAAATTTATGGTTATATACTCTCATCCTATGTATAAAACTATTTTCATTTATATCATAATGGAATCCTAACCCACTCAATGCATCATTTATATCTACTTTATCGAAATCTTGTAATAGACTCATATTATTAAATTTTACTGTACTTTTACGCAACCCCAAACAACATCAAAATAACTTCCCCCAAGAGCGTTAGATAATTCTATTGCGATATTATTCATCTCTTTAAATATTTTGCTAATTGCAAACTCAAGATCCATAATATCATCAACTTCAAATTGCTCTCTTTGTCCGGTTGGATAATGTATTAACAAAATACCATTTTTATAACGAACTAAAGTTGTAAATCCGGATAGTATATAATGATATCGGTTATCTTTCAATTTTAAAGTATTGGTAATACATTGACAAATATGATTATAATTGAATCCCAACGCATTTAATCTCTGATCCACCAAATCTTTATTTTGAATATTTTGCAATAAACTCATATCCTTAATATATAAACTCTTATGTATATATATAACAAAAGCTCTAAAAAATTTAGAGCTTTATAGTAAAATGTTTGTAAATTTTCAAATTACTTTTTTAAAGTATCAACTGCAACTGTCATAGAATCAGCCTCTACAGTCAAAGTATCAGTTGCAACTTTAAGTGTGTCTACTGCCTCTACTGCAGGGACCTCAACAACCTCTTTTCTATCTGTTGTGAAATATACACAAGCACAAATTGCAACAAGGACAACTAGAATCGCTAGAAATTTTTTCATATCTTAAATATTTATTTATGTTTATATAAAATAATTAATTTATTGTTCTATTTTAAAAATATCTGGAATTTCATGTTCGGATTCGATTGATAAAAGATAATCAATCCTCAAATTATCTAATACTTCTCCTAATAAATTTTGACCCTTCCAAAGAGGTTCATTTTCTGCCCTAACATCCCTCCAATCTATCCCAATTCCCCAAACTGTATCATATGGGCTCCCTTCTACGAAATTTCTACCATCACCCAATTCTAGGAATTTAGATTTTAATTTCGGATTCTGTTCAAATTTATTATAAATAGCATTATGCATGCACTTCAATTTAACTTTATCCCAAGAGTCCTGATTAAATCCTCGAACTTTTCTACCCAACTTTTTGGCTTCTTTTGGAGATGAACATTTAAGTATTTCGTCAGCAATCTCATCATCTTTAAAGTGCCTAGCTTTCATCCACATAAACAACTGCTCTGATGAGCTGAATTGATGACCTTCATAAGTTATCTTACATGGATACCAATTAGATAAAAAGCTACCCCAAAATATTACTTTATCATCGGTTACTCTATAATCATTCATTAGAATATAATTAAGTATTTTTCATTTGTGAATGGATCTCTAACGTAATCTACTCCTTTTGTCAAATCTTTCTCCCCGTTACTACCAACCACTTTAACTTCATTTAGTAACGCATCAGCTGGGAGTTTCTCCAAAAATTCTTTTAATGTTTGTACTACCATAATATATTAATTTAGAAAATCTTCACATTCTTTAAGTAACTGCTTAAAATTATCATAAAAATCTTTTAAAGCTTCTGCAGTTGGCATAGGAAATAGATCTCGAAGTGGTGCAGGAAGACTATTCATATAATATACCTCATCTCCCCACTTACAATTTTTTGGATTCCAATTATTACATAGTTTCCAATAAGCATCTCTACACATTCTCAATAGCCCCATATTGATTGTCCATTGTTGCAAAGCACATTCATAATCATTAGCTGGTTTCTTATTGAAATTAGCTAGCACATCGTCTCTTAAACATAACACATCAGAACATTCATAAATAGTTGATGGGAATTTTGGATTGAGATATCTTCTCATTCTCTGTGCAACATCTTGTGGAGTATGTCCATCCCATTTATTAGCTAATTTTTTTTTAGGAACTTGAAATAATTCCCAATCTTTCATCTCATAATGATTCGATATTTGACCGGTTGGTAACTCAGCCATTACAATAAACCAACCCCCTCCAAAACATTCTTCACCATCACTATGTTTTTTAGATTTATGAACATCATATAACTCTTGTTTTGCCAACTCATTAAAGAACGCCGCATTATAAAGCAACCTATACTCATACAACTCATTAAATGTATGGTATCCATCACTAATCTCTCCCATATCTGGTTTTGATTCTGTTGTTGGTTGGTTTGTCATTTTTTGAATCATTTTTTGAGGTCTCATCAAACACTTAACATTATACCACCCAAAATCTATTCCTTTCCCAAATGACACACCATACATTACTTCACCTTCTTTCTCATCCCAAGCCATCTCAACTATTTCTCCAATCAAATAATCTTTGGTATCGGAAACCATCTCTCCAATATTATATGGGTATTTTGATATAAACTCATCTAGTGAATATACAACTGCATTACTTTGAATTTGACGACTGACAAAGATGTTCCCATCATCATCTATAAAATAGTATGAATTATCAGCAGCTCCTTCTAATACGTATTTATTTTGACCACCGAGCATCTCTAATATTCTTATAATATGGAGCCCTTTATTATAATCTGATTCTGATTTTAAATATAATTTCATATTCTTATTTATTATTTATCATTATTGAATATCAAGTCTGAAATATCTATTGGGGATAGTTTTATTGGAATTGTAAATCTATGTTGATGAGTTTTCTTTAGATCCTCTATAGATCTTGACATATTATCATTTCTCTCTTTATATTGAAAGTATTCATATGTTATAATATTTCCATGAATATGTGGAATAAGAAACCACTGCATATAATCAGTATGGTTTGATATAGCTGCTACTGCTTTAAATTCTTCATCTCCTCCACATTTATATATATTAAAAGATCTCCCTGGTTTTTTAGATACTATAAAGAACTGATCATAACAACAATACAACCACCCATCATTATATTTATCATTATATGGAAGATCGAATCCACCGAATTTATAACCAAGATCTATCAAAAAATCTTGTAACTCTTTACTATTCTTATGTATAATGCAAGGTGTTGAAAAACTTATCATTATTATGTAATTTATATAAATATATATAGGCCAGGGAAGATCTTTAAAAAATGGGGGGGGGGCTTATTATGAGATTAAATTTAAATGTTTTTAAAATGGTTGATATACAAAAATTAAACGTTAATGGTACAA
>JAEIGA010014607.1_pt1 | contig 11950 bp, 13 predicted proteins | sample 9270691 | NCBI WGS metagenome assembly JAEIGA01 (sample SAMN17057246, study PRJNA624740) | gut metagenome | biome: biome; isolation source: fecal sample | host: Bos grunniens | place: China: Xizang | collected 2019
CGGCGGCATCAGTATCGACCCATACTGCAACTATGGAAGATCGGGCACGAAATTCGAAGAAATGGCTATGCATCGTCTCATGAACCATGATATGTATCCAGAGAAGATTGACAATCGATAAACAGCGGCATTGGCGGAGCTTGTCTCCGCTTTTGCTTTTGGAGGGCTAAAATAATTATCGTCAGTCTAAAATCCAAAGGATTTAAGGCATATTTTCTCCTTCTCTCCTTAGATATAACAAAAAAACCAACTCCTGGATTGGAATTGGTTTTACGTTTGTTTGTAAAGCCGCCTTTGCCGTTACATGATAAGAAAGTTTTAAACCACCACTTCAAAAAGTGGGTGTTCGCAATTATGTTCCTGCGTGTCCCCCATGTCTTCTAGACAGAGGCTTGTCATTCCCATAAATTTTTAAAACTCCCTAATACAGCTTAAAGGTTAAAACTTAATTATGCTTCACGTACAACGCAGCTTGTATTAGTATCATACACTCTTCATCGCCAATTAGCAATGGGATTTATGAACAAATAAATGGTTATTTGCAACGCATTTTCCATAGCTGGTATTATCAGAGATATATCTCTAAATTATGTTCTATCCAAAACAAAACGTAAAACGGCATTCCTATAATCCTCTAATCACGGCTCATGAACGTTCCGTTGAAGTCAGCAACAGGATTGAGTATCACGGAAAAGTCAGCAATACTATCACTTCTAATCTAAACACCAATCATGCTGAATGGGTGTTTTTTATCTGGCTTGAATGGATTTCTTCTAATGCCAGTTTCAATGTTGGATATAAGAAGACAAATCCGGCTCGGATAAGGCGGCTTGGAGTGACCCAGCGGCTTTTTAATATCAATTCTGGCTCAGTTCGAATCGCGATTGCCCCTGCCTTTATCATCCACTCTGTAGCTGGCATACCGAATTTTACCCCCATTGTCTGCCTCAGCAGACGCATAAGCTCCTTGTTCGAGACAGGATTAGGAGAGCCGCAAATGAAGACGCCGCTTAAGTCCTTCCTTGATTCAATAAAACGGACGATTCTGTATAGGTCTTCGATATGAATCCAGCTAAACATCTGCTCGCCTGACCCTTGCTTTCCGCCCAGGCCGAATTTGACCAGGTTATGATAGACCGGAATCACGCCTCCATCCTTCCCTAAGGCAATTGTAATTCTAAGCGCCGCCTGTCTGGTTGAGGGCAGGTTAAAACTGAAAAACGTTTCTTCCCACCGCTTTCCCACTTTAACCGAAAAGCCCTCGCCTTCTTCCCCGTTATCCTCTGACATCGGACCATCCATAGCGTCTCTGTAAATTGTAGCGGTACTTGAATTAATCCAAAGCGGCGGCGGATTTTTGCACTTTTCTATTGTTTCGCCAATGATGAGTGTCGTATCAATTCTTGAATTCATGATTTCTTTCTTGTTTTTTTCATTATAACGGCAGTTGACCGATCTGCCGGCAAGGTTAATGACAAGCGCCGCCCCATCTATGGCTTCCAATATACGTTGCCGATCATGCCAATTAATATGGGGCTCTTGCCTGGATATGATGGCAATATCATACCCATCCTCGATAAATTTCCTCACGAAGTATTGCCCAATAAACCCTGTACCCCCTGCCAAAACAACCCTTTTTGACATTGAAATCTCCTCACTTTAGTTTTTGTTCATCCCCTACCCCCTATATTACCAAATTATTCCTTATGTAACTCAGATATTTTTCCACAATGTTAATCTCATAATTCTGAATCAAAGTTCTCGTCCCCACTGCATCCTCAATCTCATTGAATAAGAACTCCCCATCTTCGTCGACCAAGAAATCAATGCCAACAAAATCAACCTTCATAATGGATAAGACATTCATGACTAATTGACGCTCCTGTTCGGAAAGAGAATACGCTTCCGCCTTTCCTCCTAAGGAATAATTCGACTTAAAGCTGTCTGTTGAAGACCTCTTCACACAAGCTATGATTTCGCTGCCCATGCAAAAGGCGCGAATATCGGTCCCCGGATTACTGCACATCTCCTGAATGAGAAGCTGCTCTCCCTCATAAGCAGTGACATAGGCAGCCAATTGCTCCTCATTGTCAATCCTATGCACTTCATTGCCGCCATGACCAGAGATTGTCTTCAATATGAGGGGGTAATTCATCCCATGATTCTCCCAGTCTGACAGCTCGAACATAGTCTTGACCGACCTTATGCCGTGAGCATTAATGAGCTGATGGGTTTTCGCCTTGTCATTGCATACATTCGTCACGGCTGAAGAATTAAATACTCTGCATCCCATCAGCTCAAGCTGCAAAGCAATGCGGCTGTTCCGGCTACGGTTTATCGCAAAGTCGGGCGGAGTATTCCATCTTTCGCTTCCATACTGGATAAATAAACGGCCTTCTTCAGAACCAAGGGCAATCAGATCGGTCAAAACAAGCCGGATGACCATCCCGTGGTCTGGCGCTTCTTCGATAAAACGTTCAGCAAACCATCGATTTTTCTCATAATCTTCTCGTGTATAAAGGATGATTCCTTTCTTCATTGCCCCACCGCCTGGATGATATGGTCAAAAATAGCCTCAGTTACGTCGATTCCTGTGCAATCATATATATTTTTAATATGGGCATTAGAGTTTATCTCGCATAAAACCGGATTGCCATCCTCCCCGAATAACAAGTCAACCCCGGAAAAATCAGCCCCGACTTGCTCGCTTGCGGCTATCGCCATTGCACTGAAAGCGGGTGATGGCTCAAATGGTCTCATTATACCTCCATTCGTCACATTCGCTCTGAAATCAGTCTCCGAGACCCTCATCATTGCGGCAATCACTTTGCCGCCAACAACATGAATTCTCACATCTCGGCCTGCACTGCTTTCCATAAATTCCTGATACAAATGAGGCACATAGAGCAGCCCCTTTCTCCTGGCCGCCAATTCCTCCCGATTACGGACCAAGTAAACCTGTTCACCAAATGAACCGTACGCCTCCTTGATTACCATCGGATAGGAAAGCTCATGCTCGATTCTGTTAATGAAGGAATCATCCTGCTCCTTCGTTCCTTCAAACATAAGCGGGGCAAGAATCGTTTTCGGCATGCGTATTCCCTTGCCGGCGAGTGCTTGGAAGGTCGCCGTTTTGTCATCACAGACTTCAATCACATCCGCTCGGTTAAATAATCGAAACCCTTGCTGCTCAAGCTGTCTTGCCAGGCGGATGTCCTTATCCAGGAACAAGACAAAGTCAGGTCGTTCAATATTGCCATTCCATTTCACAACTGCTTGTCCGCCCTCCATTACGCTCATTAATTCATGATTCGCAACGAGTTCAAGAGAGAGGCCCTTCCTCTTTGCAGTCTGCCGATACCAATCATGAATTTCATGAAACTTAGCCGAATTCAAACCGCCATTGTAGACTAGCCATCCTATTTGTTTTGCCATATGTATTACTCCTTATGTACTTCCTTCATTTTTGTCCATTATACCAAATGAACGAAACAAGTTACCGTTCCCCCCTTTTCTTCATATGCTTTGAGCAGCAATCTATACTAACCATCTTTGAGGTGCACTGTCATGAGTGAGAAATCAGTCCATGTTTATATGCGTGAAGATATTGAAAACGGGTCCCGTATTCCCGAATGGGGCAAAAAAGCTTACGAGCATTGGCATGCCATTGTAGCCAACCCTCATTTTCCTTGTCATTTTGGCGTACAGGCAGAACGAGCTGGTCATCTGCGCTACTGCTTCGCGGAGGAACACGAATATGCTCACATCCCGGAGGCTTTAATTCAATTCCTTGCCACCTCAAATTCTTATCCAGCTATCCGGCACGCTCTCGTTCTCTTCGTGAAGCCCGGGGATTCCTGGAAAGATTATAGCGACTACCATAACCAATTCTGGGAAGTCCTTGACTATTTGCATAAACATGACCCGGCACCTTGGCCTGAGGAGATTCCGCTTGACCCTGATGACCCATTATGGGAATTTTCCTTTGGGGGTGAGCCCATATTCGTTTCAGGAAATGCCCCGATATATGAAAAGCATATTACAAGAAATGTCGGCCCCTGCCTCGTACTGATATTTCAGCCTCGCCGCATCTTCCGGGATATCAGCCAAGAGACCGCCCATGGGAAACGGGTCATTAATGCTATACGGCACAAGGTTGAGGAGATTGAGCAGCTTCCAATCCATCCGGATTTAGGAGCTTACGGGGACAAGGAAAAGCGAGAATGGAAGCAATATATGATTACAGATGATAACGAACCGGTGATTCGAAAATGTCCGCTAAGCGGTAAACTAAACAAAAACAGACCGTCAACGGAATAAAGCGGCGGTCTGTTCATTTCAGTACATATCTATGGATGGAGGCAGAATAATCATTCCCTTCATCCTTTCCTTTTACTGCTATCTTACCCGATTCGTTCAATCAGATTTGCTGAGTTGTTTTTCGGAGAATTGACCTCTTTGGATACTTCGAATATATCCATCATCCCGGACTGACATGGCGTCAATAACTTGTCCAATAGATTTGTGTCATGAAGACCCGGATCAAGCCAAAGCTTCTCATCCTCTTGCTTGAGGATGACAGGCATTCGCTCATGAACAGAGGAAACGGCTTCATTTGCCTTGGTCGTGATGATGGTACAGGAGTGGATAAGCTTTCCTTCTTGCGACCTCCAAGATTCCCATAGTCCCGCAAAACCGAAAGGCTCATCTGATTTGAGCTTGATGCAAAACGGCCTTTTCTCTTCCCCGGCCTTTCTCCATTCATAGAAGGCATTGGCGACAATCAAGCATCGATGCTTTTGATAAGCATTCTTGAAGCTTCGCTTTTCGCTCAAGCTTTCAGCACGTGCATTAATCATTTTGTAACCAATGCTTTCGTCCTTTGCCCAAGAAGGAATAAAACCCCAGCGCAAATAACCCAACCGTTTTTTTGAGCCATCATTAATAACAGCCAGCACCTGTTGTGATGGAGCAATATTATAGCTCACCTCGTAGTCCTCTTCAGCAATTGCGGCCTCGATTCCAAACCGCTTAATAAGCGTTTCATACGTTGAAAACAATGTAAACCTTCCGCACATAGAATCACCTCTTTGCCTTCATTATAGCAGTGTCAGCAAACTTTCCCTAACAAGCAAAAAAGCCCCGTCAGGAGCTTTATACTAATACTTCATATCAATGGCTTTATTCGCATTCTTGACATCATTGTCAATCAGCTTCTTCATATCATAAGCAGGATACAGCCCATTTTTGCTCATAAAGCTGAAGATTTGGGCATGAAGGTCTATCATTCCATTTAGCTGGTTAACCAATGTCCTCCTCAAAACCGGTGTTGCGGTCTCCGTAATGGCAATCGCATATGTTCGAATGAGTGTTTTTACTGGTATCAGGATATTCCCTGCGTAATACCCCACTCCCAGGCTATCCCGCTGCTCATCTTCCGTTCTTGTTGGCGCTTTCGGGAAGAAAACGAGCAAATCCTTTATATATCGCTGTAAAACCTTAATGGTCGCGGTATATAAATTCTTTAATTCCTGGTTCGGTACATTACCGACTTCCTTCTTCAATGTCATTAGCATATTGGATTCCATTGCGACTAATTCATGAAGTTCAAGTGTCTCATGATAAGCCAGTGAGCCATTGCTCATTCCATCCACTTCCTCTCAGGGGGGTGTCATCATCCCCTACAGCATATGTAGAAGCGGCTTGTCACTTGACTAATCCATTACTAGAAAAAAGCACCTGTCCAAGGACTGCGACAGGTGCATGTTCCCATCAGCCAATCATTTCTTCATGATCAATGTCCTTGATTTCTTTTGCGGGCAGTGCCTCCTCCTGATCCCGCTGGCGATGCGCCAATCTCGAGGCAGCGCTGGCGGCAACAGCTGCCACTAGGTCATCAAGAAACGTATTGACTCCGGTTCCTTCCTTCTTCGTATCCAGATACCTGATAATGCCAATTTTATTTTTGTCCAAATGGCCAAAAGTGGTCACACCGATGCTGCCATAACCAAGGACAGCTCCAAAGGCAATCGTTTCATCAACTCCAAATAACGGCTCGTCTGATTCGACGATGGACTGCAAGGGTTCAGACAACATCTTTTTCTCTGCCAGCATATCAAGCTCGACGCCAACAAGAATGGCATGCTGAATCTCCCTTTTCATGAGGACACGCTCGACACTATAGACACAATCCTCCATTGAGAGGTTTTCGTTATAGGGTAATTGCATTTGATATACAATTTTCGCAATAGACTCGATACTGACTCCCCGATTATGTAATGCCTGCTTAGTGGCCTCTGTTACGCTTTTACTGTGAACATGCACTTTTTTCATATACTCTTTACTCCTTTTTACACTTTCTATCATTATACCATTTTATATTCAGACCATTTAGAATTCGCACATATAATAAATCTTCCATCTTATGCTAGAATAGACATGTATACGATTACACGAGGTGATATGAATGTCCAGACAAACAGGCACCATCATCGACAAGATTTTTTATAGCGAAGCTTTGAAGGAAGAGGTTCCTCTTCTTATCTACCTTCCGCAAACATTCTCCCCGCTCTATAAATATTCCCTGCTCATTGCTCAGGACGGTAAGGATTATTTCCAAATGGGCAAAATCGGAAGAGTGGCAGACCGTTTGCTTGAAAAAGGGAAAATAGAGAATATTATCATTGTCGGAATACCATATCGAAGCAGCGAGGACAGATGGGAGAAATATTATCCTGATGGGGAGAAATTCGAAGCATATAAGCGATTCCTTGCACGCGAGCTGCTTCCATATTTAGAGGAGGAATATCCTACCTACCAAATAGGAATGGGCCGAGCTCTGATCGGCGACTCCCTTGGGGCGACCGTATCATTGATGACAGCCCTCGATTATCCGCATACTTTTGGCAAGGCGGCTCTTCATTCACCACTTGTCAATGAGACAGTAATTGAAGCTGTTGAACAGTTTTCTTATCCGCATCTAATGCGCATCTACCATATAATCGGCAATAAGGAAACAGCCGTACAAACGACTAGAAAGGATGTTCTCGATTTCCTGTCATCCAACAGAGAATTGAATCTAGTTATGGAGAGTCAAGGGTTTCCCTCTTTCTATGAAGAAATCGATGGCGGGGATCATACTTGGCGGTCCTGGCAAGCTGACATGGAACGCACGCTTCTTTGGCTGTTCGGTAAATAACCTGAATAGTGAATACTTTAAACTTTTGCTATAATATAGTCACCTTATAATTAACCATTCGGGGAGGTACGATTATGAACTTTGGCATTGCCATATTTCCTTCTAAAAAACTTCAAGACTTAGCGAATTCCTATCGAAAACGCTATGATGCACACTACAAACTAATTCCGCCGCACGTCACGCTTAAGTCAACCTTTTCATCCACCGAAGAAGACATCAAACGAATTTCTGCCATACTAAAAGACGTTTCAAAGGCCTATGAACCATTCACACTTAAGGTTTTAAAGGTTAGCACCTTTCAGCCAATCAATAATGTCATTTATTTAAAAATCGACCCGAATGAAGAGTTGGTCAGACTTCACGAAGCCCTTCACACGGAGGAGCTCGGCAAGGAAAAACCTTACACATTCATTCCGCATTTAACGATTGGCCAAGACTTACCCGATAAAGAAATGAATGATGTGCTCGGCCAATTAAGCTTAATGAAATTTGAACATGAAGAAATCATTGACCGTTTCCATCTCCTATATCAGCTTGAAAATGGGACGTGGACGGTTTATGAAACATTTTTACTTGGAAAGGATTTCTAAAGAATGAACATCATGATTGTCACAAACGAAGAAGAATTACAGCAGGCTTACCAAGTTCGGAAAACCGTTTTTGTTGAGGAACAGAATGTACCAATCGAAGAAGAGATCGACCACCTAGAGGGAGAATCCACCCATTTCCTCGTCAAAAATGAGAACCATGAACCAATCGGCGCCGGCCGCTTCCGGGTTGTTGATGGCTACGGAAAGGTTGAACGTATTTGTGTGTTGGCTGAAGCACGTAAATCAGGTGCTGGGCGGGCTTTAATGGAATTCATCGAGCAGTACGCCCTTTCACAGGAGATTGAGATTACAAAGCTCAATGCACAGGTACAAGCCATCCCGTTCTATGAATCTCTCGGCTACGCCGTCATCTCAGATGAATTCCTGGATGCCGGCATTCCGCATCGAACCATGAAAAAACGAATTTAACAAACAAGAGGCAGCATCCACAAAAATGGATTGCTGCCTCTCCTTATTTAACCAATAAAGCCTCTTTTCGAATGCCTAAATTCCCAAGGCCTTAACCTCACTCATTGTACGATTAACCGTTTCAGCGGATGTTTGCCTTCTGTCCCTGTTTTCATAACAACCCTCGCGCTTTTCGCATGAAACCCTTACCCCTCTTTGTAAAATATCCTTCGTTTTGTTAAGATTATACTTGTCTGTCGAACGACAATAATGATAAAAAATGAGGAATAGGTAATATGAAAACAGCTTATTGGAAGAATGAATATATTACATTAGAGCATTGGCCAAAAGAGGCTTATACACGTGTTCATGAAGCTGGTAAGAACGGAGAACTGCATTGTTCCTCATGCCATCAGGCCGTATATTTTTATTTGGGAATCCATGAGGAGCCCCATTTCATTCATAAAGACCCATCTGTCCCACCTTGCAAAGAGAAGCCTAAAATAAAAAAGCCTGCTGAAGTGTCAGCAGATGCTGTAGAATTTGGCGGGTTCCGCCTCCCGCAGTCAAGGTCCATAACCGCAAATGATGAGGAGAAGGAAAGTGATTGGCTATCTCCCTATCACATTAGGAACCTGCCACCTTTCGTACTGTCAGCCACAAACCGCCAATCCAGCCAGCACCCATTCGCTGCGACCTTAAAAGAACATGGCTGGACACTTGACGAGGAACAAGCAATGGCAGTTACAACAGATGCGCGCCATTTGCTTGTTCTGGCTGGTGCTGGAAGCGGAAAGACGCGTGTACTTACATCACGCACGGCCTTTCTCCTGCTTGAGAAAGAGGTCAACCCAAAATCCGTCATGCTTGTCACCTTTACCTCCAAGGCAGCTCTTGAGATGAAAGAACGGCTGAAGCTAATGCCAGGAATGGGTCCTTCTGCTCTGCAGCAATTATATACAGGTACTTTCCATGCCATTTTTTACCGAATCCTTATGCACCATGACCCTCACAAATGGCATTCTGCGAAATTAATTAAATTTGACGGCGAAAAAGAATATATTCTTAAAATGGCAGCTTCCGAGCTTGGAATCGATGAGCGCGAATTTGCCTTTGACGCGTGTATCCAGCAGATCGGCAAATGGAAGAATGACTTATATATGCCGAATGATGTAAGACCAGACGGGGATTTCGAGCATTCTGCCTTAGAGCTGTACAAGAAATATGAGCAATATAAGGAAACGCACGATAAATTTGATTTTGATGATATGCAGACTGGGTGCTACACTCTCCTAAAATCTGATCCAGCTCTGCTTAACGCTTATCAAAACCGATTCCGTTATTTCCTGATTGATGAATTTCAAGATATTAATAGAGTGCAATATGAAATTATGCGATTGTTGACGGACAAAGCAGAGCATGTCTGCTTTGTCGGCGATGACGACCAGGCCATATATTCATTTCGAGGAAGCGACTCTTCTTTTCTTTTGAATTTATCGCTCGACTTCCCTGATCTCGAAACAGTCTATTTGGCTGCCAATTACCGTTCAGGTCATAAAATCGTCCAGACCGCCAATCAAATTATTGCCCAGAACCATGTGCGCACACCGAAGAAAATGAGAGCTCTTCATGATCATTCACCCGCTCCTGTACTTTTTTATCCGCATGATGAAGAGATGGAAAGTGTTATGATTATGACCGATATCATGGAGAAAATCCGGAATGGGGCTTCACCAAATGATTTTGCGATCCTATACCGCACGAATGTGATGAGTCGCGCAATCTTTGAACGGCTAGCCGTCTCCAGCCTTCCTTTCAGGGTCGATGCGGACTATGATTCTTTCTATAACCGCAGAGCCGTCAAAGGCATCCTCGCCTTCTTGAAGGCAAGCCTTAATCCAGATGACCCAAGCATGTTAAACGATTTGCTTCCGCCCCTTTATTTGCGGAAAACAGCCGTTCAGGATGCAAAAGCGTTATCCATTCTAAATGACTGCACCTTGCTTGAAGCATTGGCTCATATTGGAGGATTAAAGCCATTCCAAAAGAAGACAATTGAAAAGGCTATATCCATTATCGGTACATTAAAGAATATCCGCCCGGATATCGCAGTTGAAACCATTGAAAAGGAATTAGGATTCCAAAATTATTTGAAAAAGCGCGGCAATGAGGGCAACAAAATGGACAAGGGTTCTGATGAAATCAAGGATGTAAAGGTCGCAGCAGGCAAATTCAACTCTGTACAGGAGTTTGTCGACCATGCGACTCATATGGTTGCTATGTCCAAGGAAGTAAAGAAACGCTCAAAAACAGAACCATTTGCTATTCAGCTTGGCACCATACACCGTTCAAAAGGATTGGAGTATAAATATGTATACCTATTAGGGTGCGTAGAAGGCTGCATGCCGCATGATTATGCGCTTGAAGCATGGCGTGAAGGGGACAGAAAGCCACTTGAAGAAGAGCGGCGCCTCCTTTATGTAGCCGTTACACGGGCACGCTCTGAGCTATACATGTCAGTCTCCGCAAAAAGACGAGGCAAAACAGCCAGGCCTTCCCGATTCTTAAACAATCTGAAAAAAGGAGCTCCCTTGGCCGCAAAATAAGGATCAACCCTATGTATCCCGAATCATTCCGGAAAATCGCGGGTGATTTCCAAACAAGCGGAAGGAAGAGCTCCTTCCCTTTTATTTTTTATTCATCATGTTGGCAATTGTGTTAAAATCAAGCGATTTACCATCCTTGATGATGGAATTGACCAGCTGATCCTCCATCTCTTGCGGAACCGGCTTATTAGCAATTTGAGATACTTTCTTAATGACGGAACGAACCGTTTTCTCATCCTTGAAATTTGCGTTCTGCAGGGAATTAGCTAAGTCCATTATATCTTTCATGTTGACGCCTGTTTTCTTCTCCATATTTTTAAAGAACCCGTTATCCATATTTCAGCCTCCTTCTCGATAATGCCATCATATGATGACCTGCCTGAAGATGTGTATGGGAATTACCCCATTAAAAAAAGGGATCCAGCAAGCTGAATCCCCTTTTTCCTTGTCAGTAAAGAGTGCTACCATGCTCCTCTTTATAAACCAACTTCACATTAGCAGAAGCTAGCTCCAACAATTACCAAAAGAATGAAGAGAACAACGATTAGCACGAAAGTTGAACCATAACCGCTACCGCCGCCGTATCCACCGCCGCCATAGCCGCCGCAGCCGCCGCCGTATCCGCCGCCGCCATAACCGCCGCCGTATCCGTAACATCCAAACATGTAAGTCACCTCGCTTTCGCTTAGTACACTCATAACATATGAGAAAAGCGGTCCCGCTGTTTGGGCTAACGAACAGCTTCATAAACCTATTTTAGTTTAGTTCTTGTCTGACCATGAGTCATCCACTACAATAAAAGTAAACACACAGCAAAGGTTGAGACTACTATGTCAATGGAATGGAAAGAATTAGACCTCAATAATTCCGATTCACTCTTTACAGAAGCACTCCACTTATATGATTTATCTTTCCCTGATGAAGTTCGTGAAAGCCATGACCTTTTCCGCCGCAGTATAGCGTTAAGCTCAAGGGAGAATAAATATCACTTTCTCGTTGGCCTTGAGAATGGCAAGGTAATTTCATTGGCGACAGCACATTATTTCGCTAAAGCTAATTTTGGATACATTGTTTATTTGGCTGCCCATCCCGATAAACGAGGTGCCGGCTTAGGAAAGAAAACCATTCAGGAAATCGAAAGACGGCTC